>ERZ1034361.38-NODE-38-length-94287-cov-4.716612_pt1 | contig 94287 bp, 61 predicted proteins | sample MGYA00520617_ERZ1034361 | MGnify/ENA primary metagenome ERZ1034361 (study PRJEB33736, sample SAMEA104284507) | Azolla filiculoides | biome: Urban; feature: Water surface; material: Ditch water | place: Netherlands | collected 2015-10-28 | depth 0-0.1 m ... | reverse complement strand
AACATAGTCAGTTCCAAGACTACATAAACTTTCTTGAAAGGCTTCTAATGTTCTATTTTTGCGTTGGTCATCATTCCATACTTTAGTAGTCAAAAAGATTTCTTCCCTAGGAATTCCACTTTCTTTTATTGCTTTTCCAACACCTATTTCATTTCCATAAACGGCTGCTGTATCAATACTTCTATAGCCTATTTGTAATGCATTATTTACTGCCTTTACTACTTCTTGACCGTCTTCAACTTGGTAAACACCATAACCCAACCACGGCATTTTAAGTCCATTGTTTAAGGTTGTACTGCTATTTAAATTATGGTTCATTTTTTGATTTTAATAATTAGGTCTTTTGGGATTATATATAACTTATTTAATGGAATTTAAATATTTTTCCAGCATTGTGTAGCCATCACTTCCCATTTGGTTTATATCATGAGGATTGTTGGGATTGAGTTTATTTTTATTTTCCCAAACATCTGGTATTCCATCTTTATCCGAATCAATAGGAGCTAAAGTTGATTTCAATAATGGCCAACCTCCAACCTCTTCTTGAGAATTTACAATTTTACCCGTCCTGTTTCTCACATCTTTGACAATTCTATTATCTGTAGCATCACGTTTAGGTAATACAGCTCCACCTTCGTTTAAAACTCGCTCATAGGCAACGGTTGCTATTTCTGTTTTTACATAACCTGCTTCAAAGGGCTGAATCTGTTTGTAGTCCCCAATATTTTTAGCTGTCCAATATTTACGAAATTTCACTAACGACCACTGGTCCTCTGGACTCTTTTCATTATAATAATTACCTGAAAAATAAGAACGATCATAAGGAGAACCCGTAGAATAAGCTATTCCGTTAGCTTTGGAGTTAAATCCAGAAATTAGGTAGTTTCCAACATAATTTAATCGAGTAACGCTTAAGGAGTCATTATTATAACCAGCGTGTTCTCCTCCCCAATTATAAATTACGTTATTACGGAAATCCAATAACAATCCTTGTGGGTCTTTATCAAAAGAATTCTCATCATAATTGCCGGGACGAGGATTCCGCCCAGTATTATGAGCAGATAAATTATGTAAATAGCTGTATTTTGAGCCACCAGTTCCGCGAATTAAAGATCCAAAACCGTGATGATCTACATTTAAACCTTCAGTTATAAAACACCATTGCACCGTTACTCGATTTAATGTTGGATTCTTGGTTGATGCTGATATAGCTTCATCTAAACTCCAGCTTGCAGAACAATGATCGACGATAATATCTTCCCCAAAACCTATATCAATGGCATCCTTTCCTTGATTCGTTCCTCCTTCTCCAAATTTTCCATCACCCAATCGTACACGAATGTAACGAATGATAACATCATGGGTTAAAATTTTAAGGGTTTCTCCTTTTAAACAAATACCATCTCCAGGGGCAGTTTGTCCAGCTATTGTTATGTAAGGATTCTCAATATTTAGTCTTTTTTTTAGTTCAATGGTACCTGAAATGGCAAATAGTACAGTGCGAGGATATTTCTGTTCCACCGCCCATCTTAAACTTCCCTCTCCATCATCATTCAAATTAGTGACATAGAGGACTTGTCCGCCCCTTCCACCTTTGGAATAAGCCCCAAAGCCTTCCGCAGTGGGGAAAGCGAGTTGTTGCGACCAAGAACAGGTTAAAAAAAAATTAAAAATCAGAACTTTAAACAATAATTTCTTTTTCATAATTAAAAAGTATAAATATTAATTTTTATGCCAACAATTGGTGATGGTTTTGCTCAAGTTAAATATATAATTAGTTTAATTTATGCTATTTAGATAAATTTCAAGCATAGTATATCCATCTTTTCCGATGATATTTCTATCATTTGCATCGTTAGGATTGAGGCTGTTCTTCTTTTCCCAAACATCTGGCATACCATCGTGATCCGTATCAACAGGGACAGCACTACTTTTCAATTCAGGCCAACCTCCAACATCAGTTGGCGTATCAATAATTCCTGATTTTTTTGAGGAATCGAGAACTTTCTTTTTTTGTTTATAAGCAACTCCTTCAAACGTTGCTATTCCATTGCGAGCATCACTCACAATTCGTGTATCTACTACATCTCTTTTGGGTAAAGTCGCCCCTGCATTATCAAGTACTAATTTATATGCTTCTTGAGCTGTATGCTGCTTTATTGGCATTGCTGACCACGGTTGGTTTGCTTTTAAAATCTCGTTGTCAGAATCACCCCCCTGAGGTTGAACACCGCCATTCCAATTATTGGCTGAAACTTCTGGATTTCCTTCCATAAAATTATCTGCTACATACCATTTTCCGTAATCAGTAGTTACATCACGGCGAGAAGGATTTACGATTCGATGGGAAACATCTCCAGGCTGTGTTGCAGGCCCGGGTTTATAATAATTAGCTACCATATTAATATTAGTAAAGGCAAATTCAGGAGAACCAACTTGCATGTTTTCTCCTCCATAAGCACTCTGATAACCCCAATTATAAATTACATTATTTCTATAATCAGTATTCCCGGAACCAGATGAAAAGCGGATAATGCGACTTGAATGATCTGCCAATAAGTTATGATGGTAACTACTATAATTAGAGCCCCAAATACCACCAAATCCGTGAATTCCTTTAATATGATTCGAATTAAACAAACTCTCTGAAATAATACACCACTGAACGGTTACATTCTCGCAATGGTAAATAGACATGGATTCATCTACACTCCAACTCGCTGATACGTGGTCAAGAATTACGTTTTTTGTAAAACGACTTGAAATGGCATCAGCATCAGAACCGGATTCATTCCCAAATCGAACTCTTATGTATCGAATAATTACTTCATTGGCCTCGATTATTAAAGGCCATTTTCTTAAACAAATTCCATCACCTGGAGCTGTTTGACCTGCAATGGTAATATTAGGGTTTTTGATTCGCAATGCACTTTCCAAAGTTATAGTTCCAGATACTCTAAAAACCACTGTTCTTGTTCCTTTAGCTTCAACAGCTGCACGCAAACTTCCTTCTCCCGCATCATTAAGATTTGTTACTTCAAATACTTTCCCACCACGTCCACCAACAGTATATTTTCCATATCCTTCTGCTGTTGGGAAAGCCAATTGTTTATTCTGAGCAAAAGTGAATGTTGCACAGAAAACTAAAATTGATAGCACTCCTTTTTTGAAATTTTTTTTAAACATTATTTTTGTGTTTTTATAGTAATCGTTTATTATTTTTATAATGTATGTATAATCCAACTATTCAAAATCAAAAAAAGAATACCTATTATACATCACATAATTAGTATAAAAAAATCAATTTGATTTCATTAACCTTTATCTATTTCCAAAAGATAGCCGCTTCATTTTAACAATTTGTTTTTCAAGACTGATAATCTTTTTTTCTTTTCTTTTTTCAAAATCGTTAATAGCATCTTCTTTTGTCAAATGGAAATCATTACCATAAAAACCAGTTGCAAAAGCAAAACCATCAGGTTTACCATAACAACTTTTTGTTTCCAAATCCACATCCATTTCACACTCCAATATGCCACTCGAAAAGGCATATTTTGTGATATATACTTTTTGTTTCATTTTATTATAGATTTTTACAACCAACTATGCAAAACAATTATTACGGTTTTGATAGAGCTTAATGTTTTTTTTTTTAAATTTTCCAATTCTTTACATCTTATTTTTTAATAAGCTTGATTTCTCTTTTAATACTTAAATTGGCTGATTTAATACTTAATATATATATTCCAGTACTCAATTTAGTAGCTGAATTTTTAGTATCCCAGACTAATGAATTTGATCCTGTCTCAAAAAATCGGTCTGCTATATTAGCTACTTTCTTTCCATTTAAATCAAATAACTCTATACTAATTTTTTGAGATTCTGAAAGTGGTAAATCAATATGAATTTCATCTGAAAATGGATTTGGGTAACAATTTATTTTAGAATTGTCCACAGCATTATCATTTACACCTAATAAATTATAAGATATACTGGTTGTATTTGGCGAATTATTGTCTGTATTAAAGGCAGTAACTCTGTAAGTTACTGTACTTCCAACCGTCGAATTTACAGTGTTATCTGTATAAGAATTTGTGTAAGTTGGTAAACTGGCAATTTGAACAAATGGATTATTATCATAAGAACGCTCTACTTTAAATCCTGTTTCTGCAATGTAATTGTCTGCCCAACCTAATTTAAAAGTAGTTCCATTTAGTTTCTCCAAAGTATAATCTGTAACCGGATAATTAAATTCTATACTGTTTAAGTATTTTTCAAGCATTGTATATCCATCAGAAGCAACCGTATTTCTATCAGAAGCATCATTTGGATTTAAACTATGAGCCGTTTCCCAAACATCCGGAATTCCATCATGATCCGTATCTACTGGTGCAGGTGTTGAATTTAAAACTGGCCAACCTCCTACATCCGATTGACTATCTATAATACCGCAAATTTTGGTTTTATCGATTACACCATTACCGCTAAAGGTTTTATAAGTTCCCTCATAAGTTGCATTACCATTACGGGTATCTTTTACGACATGTGTATCTACAGCGTCACGTTTTAATGATGCCCCAACATTATCAAGAACTGAAGAATATGCTTCCGTAGCTGTTTGTGGAAGTATTGGCATAGCCAACCATGGAGAATTCAATTTAAAAATGGAATAATCTCCTGTGCCTCCTTGGGGTTGTATTCCATTGCCTGTCCAGTTATCCGCAGTAATTGTTGCGTTTCCATCCATAACGTTACCTGCAATATACCACTTTCCATAATCTGCTGTTGTATTTCTATAGCTCGGATTTGCTAAACGATTGTTTATTCCAGATTTAGAAGCTGGTCCTGGCTTATAATAGTTATTAACCATGTTGATTACCATATATGCTTTTGCTGAATCAGTAGGGTCAGTATTTTCACCTCCATAAGTACTATTATAACCCCAGTTATACACTACATTGTTTCTATAATCAAAATAACCAATACCAGTTCCTATTCTGGGATTACGACTCGAATGGTGCGCCAATAAATTATGATGATACGTACTACTATTGGACCCCCAAATTCCACCAAAACCATGTGGTGCAACTGAAGCATCGGTAGATCCATCTACGGTATGGAATGAATTATACAAACTTTCAGCAACTAAACACCATTGAATAGAAATGTTCTCACAACCATAAACTGACATTGTTTCATCTATACTCCAGCTGGCCGAAACGTGATCTAAAATAATATTTTTAGCCCCTCTACCACCCACAGCATCTTGCGCTAATTTCGTTTCATCACCAAAACGTACTCTAATGTATCTAATAATAATATCTTGAGCCCCATCGAACATTAATGAATATCTTTTTAAACAAATTCCATCTCCAGGTGCCGTTTGACCTGCAATAGTAAGATGTGGATTTGCAATAGTAAGATCGCTTGTTAAATCTATTGTTCCTGATACTTTAAAAACTACTGTACGAGGCCCAGATTGATTTACTGCATAACGCAAAGTACCTGGTGAACCGTCATCTGCTAAACTAGTTACTTCATAAACAGCTCCCCCACGACCTCCTTGAGTGTATTTACCAAAACCTTCAGCTCCTGGAAAAGCAATTTGTGGAGCCACAGAAGGCAACGTATAGTTTACTGTATAGGTAGACTTTGTTATCCCATCTTGAGCTGTAACTACAACTGTTGAAGAACCTGGAGCTCCTGAAGCATTTGTAATTTGAACAGTAGCAAGAGGGTCGTTTGTAACAGCGGTAAGCCTAGGTACCTGAGTGGTTCCGTAAGGAAGTTGAATACTATATGTTTTTTGTGCGGAAGTAAAATTATCTACAAATAATCCATTGGATTTTAAAGAATAAAGTGATGCGTCAGAAGGATTAGCTATACCTCCTTCAAATTTTATATTTTTGAACACAATATATTTACTGCTACTAGTTGGATTATTATTATACCAAGGATAAATTCTTAAATATAATTTTTGACCGCTTTGAACAAGAATGTCCAATCCACTTTTTACTATATCATTAAAGGAAACAGCACTTATTCCTTGTTTAGATAATATTTGTGTCTTGGTAGCAAATGTAGGATCCGTAGAAATATAAGCATTTACTGAAAATGTTCCTGTTCCAAGCGCTATCATACTGAACGATATTTTATTTATATGAATATCGCTAGTTGTGCTTGGTGTAACATAATATTGAAACCAAACATCGGATTTTTGGTCCGTTTGACCAGCTGGCCATCCAGCAACATTATTAGGACTTACTTGACCAGGATAAGTAGACCAAAAACCAATCCTTGGATAAATTTTACCATTATCTGGGTCATTAAGAATATTATTAGTCCAAGTACCATTATTTTTTAAATAGGTTCCTGTAGGGTTTTCTCCTTCTGGAACAGTCGAAGAGGAAAATAAAATGCCTGTTTGACCTTTAACATCCCCAGTATTAGCCCATACTGTAGCTCCTGTTGCAGTATCGCCTGATAAAAAAGCTGTACCTTGGGCAAGTAAAGAGCCACTTAATAAACCTAAAAACAGTATCATTAAGGTTTTAAAAAAATGCATTCTTCTCATTTGAAAAATTTTAATTAATTTATTTTTTAATTACACGTTTTACAACATTCACATTAGCATTAGAAACATTAACAATATAAACACCCGATTGGAGATTTTCAATATTCAAAATATGTGTAGTACCTTTTATTTTGTCCTTTGTGATTAATTTCCCTTCATAATTGAATAATTGAATTATGGTTTCAGATGCGTATTCTTTATCCAGTTCTATTGTTACTAGATTTGACACTGGATTTGGATATAATTTAATGCTGTTTTCCAAAATTTCTCTTTGACCTAAACTTAAACTAGTAATATTTTGAATCGTTTGAATATTGCTTAATGTTAGTTCTGCTCCATAAATTTGAACTTCATCAATCAATCCCCTGAACATTCTATCGGTACGCCCCGTTCTTTGTGATTCAGCGTTGAAATGACCGATAGCTAATTTTCCAATTGTTGGCCCAACTGCTCCTTGTGCATAAGTGATGCTTTTATCTAAAACAGCATTGGTGGCATTGTCTCCAAAATATAATTTTACAAGACTGGTAGCCGAATTATATGTAATAGCAAAGAATTTCCAGTTGGCAGCTCCAGCATTAGCATCAAAAGTTACTTTTCCAACACTACTTATTGCGAGGGTATTGTCGGGATATTGGTTTATCCCTACTTTTATACTTCCATCAGACATATTTACTACATCTACACCATTTGCTCCGTTATTATTCCAAGTAAGAATACGGTTTCCCCCAGAACCAATGGTAGAGTTGCGACAATTGACCCAACCAGTAATGGTAAAACTAGTTAAACCTCCTAACTGACTTACAACAGCATCACTTTCTACATAATTGTTTCCAGCAGTTGTACCAAAATCAACTGAACTTGCACCGCCATTAGTAGGTACATTAGTTGACCAAGTAGGAACGGCAGTTTTGGTAAAAGTTGCTGTAGCCGAACCTGCATTACTTGGTGTAGTACCTGTATTTTCGTTAAAACCTAATTTAATCAAAGGCGCTGGAAGTGGTGGATCTAAAACCGTAATTGTGGAGAAATCAGTAAAACTACCATCTACCGTGGTAACTGTAATTTTTGCTGTACCCACAGATAATGCAGTAACAAGACCTGTAGCACTTACAGTGGCAATGGCTCCATTATCAGTAGTCCAATTCATATTTTTATTGGTTGCAATTGCTGGTAAAATAGTAGCTGCTAATTGAAGTGTTTCTACTCTATTTACTGTGGCAGTATTTGGAGAAATCGTAATACTTGTAACAGGTCTAAAAATATTGGTAACGGTTACTAAACAAGTGGCCGTTTTATTCCCATCTTCTGTAGTGACAGTAATAGTTACCGTTCCTGCAGCTACACCAGTTACTACACCTAAAGTATTTACAGTAGCAGTATTGCTATCACTTGAACTCCAAGTAACATTCTGATTTGCACCAACAGCAGGCTGAATTGTAGCAGTCAATAGAGTCGTTTCATTCTTATTTACCGTTTCGGTAGCAGGTAATGTAACCCCCGTAACAGGAATAGAAGCAGTTATAGAAACCGCCGTCGAAGTAGCCATTAAACCCGAATTATCTGTAGCAACAGCTGTAATTATGTGAGTGCCTAATGAAGGAGAATTTAGTGTATAAGTATATGGAGCTGATGTAACTGTGGATAAAAGCGTTGTACCATCATAAAATGCAACATTAGATACAGTTCCATCGGCATCTGCTGCTGTAGCTGTTAGAACCACAGAACCAGTATTACTAATCAATGTTCCATTTGTAGGTGTTGCAATGGAAACAGTAGGTTTTTTAGCTAATGAATAGGTTGGTAAAACAGGAGTCCAACCATTAAAAAACCAGTTTAAATCACGGTATTGCGTATTTTGAGAATCTGAAAGTTGTTTTGAGTTGGGATCTCTTCCTGAAACATTGATTAAGTTATTACTTGGATCAACACTCTTATATTCAGCAAACATAATTGTCGAAGCTTGCGTAGTGGTTAATCTACTTGTATTCCAACCCAGACTAGATATATGACTACCAAGTGTACAATTTAGATAAACTATTTCGGCATAAACATTAGTAGCAGTAGTTGTTCCAGCATCTCGCCCTAGAACAGAACCGTTTGCGGCTGATGAAGTACTGGTTATATTACAGTCTGCAAAAGCATAACCGTGATTTGTTTGCCCGTTTCTTGCTTGAACATTATATCCTGATCTAAGGGCTGATCTAATTTCACAACTTTGAAAGAAAACGGTACCATTTCCCCAAATGAAATCGACATTTCCTTCTATCAAACAATCTTTTAAATACGCTTTTCCAGAAATTAAAACAGTATCTTGATAACTGAAAAACTGACAGTTTACAATCACATTTTGATTTCCAGACAGAGAAATTGTTTCTGCTTGGGATCCTCCATTGGGTGTGGTGTTGATAAAAGTTAAATTAATAAAATTCAGATTATTTCCAATAAAATTATCACCATAACGTACCGTACTGTTCATAGTAGCGTTATTGAAAGATTTGATAAAAACTCCGTCAACACTTTCTCCTTCTAAAGTGATATTGTTTTTTGATTTAGATGACAGTAGTCCCACATAAATACCGTTTTTTACAAATATTTTTGCATTCGTGGTGTTGTTAGCAGGAATATAATCTAAAGCCCCTTGAATTGTGGCAAAATCACCTGTTCCATCGGTAGCAACTGTATAGTCTAAATCTGCTGTGGGTGCTGCTGGTTTTGTTGTTATTGACCATTGATTCGCAAAAATCCCTGTAAATCCAAGGGTTGCAGCATTTGAAAAAACATTTTGATCTATCGTTACATAATAACCTGTATTATAAGTCATTGCACCAATACCAAAAGAGATAATTGCCGATTTATCATCAATACTTACTTTTACAACGTTGACTATTGATCCGCTGTAGGTTTGCTTCCAAGGCCAACTAGCTGCGGCAGGAGGTCCCAATGGTAGTGGCGTTTGCGATAAATCTATAGTTTCTAATAATGTACCATCACTTTTAAAAAGTTTAATTGTACCAGCATTGTTTAAAACTGGAACAGTCGAAAACTCAAGTTTGAATTGAGTATCAGGACAAACATTGGAGGCATTCGAAGCAGGGAATTTAATTACATTTTGGGCAACACTTGTATTTATGTTTAACACAAATGCAACAATACTCAAGATTAGGCTAAGGTATGCTGTAAAAATTTTATTTTTTAAAATTTTATTTTTCATAAAAAAAATTAAATAATTTTAGACTTTATTTCCAAGTAAAGGAGAATTAAAAAAGATGTTTAACAAATGTGAATCAGCCTTTTTCAAAACATATAATATTTTATTAACTTCTCTTTTTTTTTTATAATTCCCCTTGTAACCCACATAGTCTTACCTACTTCTAAACACCTAGGCAAACTGCATTGACAATTTGTGTTTTTAAAAAGTAACCGAACAAACTTATAAACCAATGCCAAAGATTTTAGCAATTTTAAAAATTGTAATTCATTCGAAATAAAACCATTAATTAAAACATCTTTAAGCTATTATCGTGTTAGCTAAAAAAACAAACTTATTGCTTAATAACTCGTTTTACCACATTTCCTTTAGCATTGGAAACTTTAACGATATATACACCAGAATTTAGATTTTCCATATTTAAGAAATAAGTATTTCCTTCAACTTTGTCCTTGGCAATTAATTTACCCTCTAAATTGAATAATTGAACAACTGTATCCGCTGTGTCAACTTTTCCTAAACCTATAGTCAACAATTTAGTGACCGGATTTGGATATAAAGTCACTGTGTTACCGAGAGTCCCCCTCTGCCCTATACTTAATCCACTAATGTTTTGAATTTTTTGAATGTCATCAGATGATAATGCGGTATTATAAATTCCTATTTGATCAATTAAACCTTTGAACATTCTATTGGTACGAGTAGATCTGGAAGATTCAGCATTAAAATGACCAATAGCTAATTTTCCAATTGTTGATCCAACAGCACCTTGGTTATAAGTTATTGATTTATCTAGACTTGCTTGGATTGTATTGTCTCCAAAATAAAATTGTAATGTACTGGCTGCCGAATCATAAGTAATTGAGAAAAATTTCCAATTGCTGGAAGAAGCATTGGGATCGGCAGTAATTTTTCCTAATGAGCTAATTGCAGTAGAACTATCCGGCCATTGGTTTATCCCTACTTTAAGACTTCCATCGGCAGCATGTACCACATCAACTCCATTGGCACCATTATATATCCAAGAAACAATTCGGTTTCCTCCTGAACCAACTGCCAAGTCCTTACAATTCACCCAACCCGTAATCGTAAAGCTTGTTAAACCGGCAAGTTCGCTTACAACGGCATCACTTTCTACATAGTAATTCCCAGTTATAGTACCATAATCAACGGAACTATCTCCTCCATTTGTTGGAACATTTGTTGACCAATTTGGAATAACAGTTTTTGTAAAAGTTGCTACTGCAGTACCGTCATTAATCACAGTATTTCCAGTATTTTCATTAAATCCAAGGATAATTAATCCTGATGCAGTTGTAGCTGGTTTAATTAGAACAGTAACGATAGAGGATGCTGTAAAACTACCATCTACCGTTGTAGCGGTAATTGTTGCCAAACCTTCCGCAACTCCAGTTACCTTGCCAGTTGTGCTTACTGTTGCAATAGCCGAATTACTGGAAGACCAGGTCACATTTTTATTATCTGCATTTGATGGAACTATTGTTGCAACTAGTTGAGTGGATGAACCGGTATTAATAGTTGTTGAAGCAGGCAAAACCGAAACACCCGTTACTGGAACTGGGACAGCTGGTGCATTGGATATACTTGTTGTATTTGGAGAAGCATTGTCAGCATTAAAAGCAATTACCCTGTAAGTCACTAAACCCATTCCTGTTAAATTTACGGCATTATCAGTAAAATTATTAGCATAAGTGGGTAAACTGGCAATTGCTACAAATGGACCATTATTATAAGAACGTTCTATCTTAAAACCCGTTTCTGCAATGTAATTATCAGCCCAACCCAATTTAAAACTAGTATCACTAAGTTTCATTAAAGTATAATCAGTCACTGGATAATTAAATTCAATACTGTTCAAGTATTTTTCAAGATTGGTATATCCATCAGTTCCTACTATATTCCTGTCTAATCCATCATTTGGATTTAATCCTTTAGCTGTTTCCCAAGCATCAGGCATCCCATCATGGTCAGTATCTGTTGGCGCAACTGTAGAATTTAATACTGGCCAACCTCCAACATCTGATGGCAAATCGATTATACCACAATTTTTGGTTTTGTCTTTTACTGTTTTTAACGTTTCGTAAGTAACACCTTCATAGGTTGCATCTCCAAAACGGGCATCATGCACTATATGAGTATCCACAGGGTCACGTTTAGGCAAAGTAGCGCCAACATTATCTAAAACTGAATAATAAGCATCTGTTGCTGTTTGCTGATTAAATGGCATAGCTGGCCATGGATTGGCAAGTTTCAAATATTGAATATCTCCTGATCCTCCCGAGGGTTGCACACCGCCATTCCAGTTATCTGTTGTAACGGCAGTATTCCCTTCCATAATATTGTCAGACAAATACCAATCACCATAATCCGAAACTAGGGTTCTAAACGAAGGATTTGTTAAACGGTAACTAATACCACCCGGTGTTGTAGCTGGACCAGGCTTATAATAATTAGCTACCATATTGATTTTAGAGAAGTAATGTGCTGCATCTCCAACTTGCTGGTCTTCTCCTCCGTAAGTGCTATTATACCCCCAATTATATACTACGTTGTTTCTATAATCAAAATTGCCACAACCAGAAGATATACGTGGATTACGACTGGAATGATGTGCAATTAAATTGTGGTGAGAAGTACTGTTATTAGAGCCCCAAATTCCTCCAAATCCATGAACACCTTTAGGATGATTGGAATTAAAAAGGCTTTCTGCAATCATAGACCATTGAATTGTTATATTCTCACAAAAATAAACTGACATAGTTTCGTCAACGCTCCAACTTGCCGATACGTGGTCTAAAATAACATTACTACATCCTCTACCAGATACGGCATCAGATTCACCACCTGATTCATTACCCAGTCTTACTCTTATATAACGGATAATAACCTCTTTAACACCTGTATTTAGTACTAATGAATATTTTCTTAAACAAATACCATCCCCAGGTGCTGTTTGCCCTGCAATTGTAATATATGGATTTGAAATTTTTAAATCACTATTTAACGTTATAGTTCCTGAAACTCTAAAAACAACTATTCGAGGACCTGATGCCGTTACAGCCGCTCTAAGGCTTCCTGGTCCAGAATCATTTAAATTGGTTACTTCATAAACGGTTCCTCCTCGTCCTCCAACGGTATATTTACCGTAGCCTTCTGCACCAGGAAAGGCAAGTTGTTGCGCGTAATTTTGACTAAAAGTCAAAAATAAAATAAGTAATACTACTTTATATGTGTTTTTTCCCATGACAGTAATCGATTGTATTAATGGTTTGCTGAATAAATTTTGGTTTTGTTTATATAATTATTTTATAGTGATTATTACACGCTGGTATCTAGTGAGTTGCGGCGTACCTGAATCTTTAACTTCGCAAATTATATGAATTGTTTTACCCCTTTCAGCATTAGAAGGTACAATGACTGTAGCGGATTGTTTATCTAATTTTTTAATTTTAATTGTTCCACTATATGAACCCGCATCTTGGTATTGCCACCACCTGTAAAACAATTTATCTCCGTCGGGATCAGTTGTGCCTTTAGCGCTTAATTTGATTTTAGCTCCTTGACTTGCTTCTAAATTGGCAGGATCTGCCAATACTACAACTGGAGGATGATTGGCTTCTTTATATGATTTTACACACCAATCGGCACGTGAAGCAAAATCGTTTTGCAGTGGAATTGTCCACATCCACATTGGTTTAAAATATTCTGAACGTTTTTCTAAACTTACAGTAGACCCAGGCCTCAAGCTAGCACGTCCCCATCCGTTTTCTCCCCACCACCTTGCAGGATATAGATAGCCTTCAACTGGCACCTTATCATACCAAGTATTATCCCTTATTTTTATATAGCGGCCACCCCATCCGCCCCAATCTGGGTTATCTAGGTTACGCAAACCCGTTACTATGGTATGGAAATATGCCGGTGAATCACCTTCTGATCGAAAATCCCCGTCTTCAAAACCTACATCGCCACTTTTGTGAGCTTTATAAGAAGCGCAAAGAGGTCCGTGATTTTCCAATATATTCTCTTTCATCCAAGGTCCTGAAAAATAATGTTGTTCCTTTTCTGGTTGAACCATTTTCCATCGATAAGCAATCGCTTCAAACTGGTCTGCAATAATTGTTAGGATATTATATTTACCCCAATGTGGACGAATATATTCTTGATAAGTTTTGTCTTGTTCCCAAATAAAGAAAAAACGCATTTTCCTTGCCACATAATCCATCTTTTCTGGATGCTCCTCTTCAATTGTTTTCAAAGCCCTTGCAATAGTATTCGTTCCTCCCCATGCTTGAAACCAAATAGGTCGATTATCTGATTCGTCCAAAAGCACTTTGACTATATGTTGTGATCCCGCTGTTGGTTTTTCCATATCTCCTTCAGTTTCCACATTCCCTAAAAAGGTATGTGAACTAAGATATTGTGGGGTTGGAAATCCCTTTTCGTGTAGAATTAGGTTGGGATACACTTTGGCGTAAGCATCTAAAGTAGGTTGAATCCAATCATCACCAGCCCATTTATGATTATGCCAGTGGTATTGAGAACTCGATGTAATAATTCCCTCGATATCCCATTCATTCGAATAAAGTAGAAATCGAACTAACGAACATTCATCATCTATTTCACCATCAGATGTCACAATAACACGGGTTTTACTATTTTGGCTAAAACAAGTAGTGGACAACACGAGTAGTATTGCTAGTAGATAAAACAATTTTAGGTTTATTTTCATTTTAACAACGTGCTTTTAGTTTATTTATCTTTAATCCTTTCCGGCTAAAAAGTCTACTCCAGTTCATTATGTCCGTCATTTAACACTTTTTCGCCATCGCTAACTTTGTAAATTCGCAATGCCATATATGGCTTGGATGGTAATTTTATTGACGAATTTTCATTATCAATAAATTTATAATTGTTCTCTGGCATCTTAATTATTTCGAAAGTCTTAGCAACAGGAGTAATGGTCATATTCCAAGTGTCGATGATATCCGCTTTATATTTCGCCCCTTTGGAAAGTCCTTTTTTGGGTAGGACAAAATCCCATTTACTTGGTTTTTCCTTTCCAAAATAAATTAGGTAATATTCACCTTCTTTACCAGCCATATTATTTTCAAAAAAATGGTCAATCGGTTCCAAATAACCTACAGGATTGCTCTCAATAATCTTTCTTAAAAAACCAATTCTTGACGGACTTGAACCTATTAACGTACCTCCATAAGATATCCAAGGACTAGCTTTATAAGATTCACCATGTGTGGCATAACCACCTCCAATAATTGCATTCCAGAAACGGAATGTCAGTTCCTCTCCAGATAATTGCCCCCATCGACTATCAATATCCCCTTCATAATTAATTTCATCATTCACTATTGGTTTGTTGTAAATATCTCTTAAAATAGCTGTTCCAATAGGTGATTTAACCACATTATAATATTGGTAACTCACATGGGTTACCCAGGGCTTAGTGTAATCATATAACTTATCGGCATTATGTATCGAACGTAAATGGTGGTATGGATCTTTTTCTTGCACCAATTTAAAAAGATCGTCCCAGTCCTCATCATTTATGCTTTTTATATAACTATTTTCGTTGGCAAGACTCCACCATATATTACTGTAAGCTGCATAACGTGCCACCATATAGTGCGCAAAACGTCTATTTACCTCCTGTCCAGCGGTATCAAATCCCCATTTTCCTTTGTCGTAAGGGCGAAACAAAATAATATCCGCTTCAATCCCCAAATTTTTTAATTGTAACACGCAGGAATCGAGGTTTTTGAAATACTCTGGATTAAATTTTGAAAAATCCCAATTGTCTTTATTATTACCTTCAAAAGGGAAAATGGTTAATTTATTGGAACCATCTATATATCTGTCTTTATATGGAGGTACTGCCAAAAATCGAGCTTTGTTAAAGGGACTCGTTTTCAATGTTTCCAAAGTTTGCTTCTTTGTGTTTTCATCTTGAAAAGGCCATTCATAAATTGTGGTTCCAAAAGGATAGTAAGTTTTCCCATCTTCATACTTAAAATGAAAATTATCGCTAACTCTTACTGGCCCATGATTGGTTGCCGAAGGTTTTACACATTCAAAACTCCCTTTCTTACCATTGAGCTCGTTTTTATTACTGCTGGTAATGTAATTCCATGTTCCTTCCTTATCTGGCATAAATCGGATAATGTAAGTACCATTTCCATCATAAAAGCCTTCCTGTTCAATACTGATATCGCCATTTGTAAAATGACCTGCAATAGTGGTTCCTATATAGGGATTCCCTTCTGAAGAACCTTTCAGCGTCACTTCAAACATATCCCATTTTTGGATCTTAGTTTGTGCCACTCCAATACTATTTACGAATAGTAAAAATAAACTCGCTATTATATTTTTTTTCATATTTTTTGGATTCCTGATATTTTCTGATAATTATTTTCAATAAAAAAATATTTAATCTAATTGATATGATTTTCGGATTTCCATTGAGCATATTTATTTAGCGCATTTTCCGGAGAATATGTGTACCAGTCATAGCCATTTCGTCTGTTGTAACCCATTTCGGCAAAAGTTTTTCTTTTTATGCCATCGCGATCACAGAAATAAGGTTTCTCAGTATCTAAATCATAGAATCGAGCCCATATTCTTGGTGCATTTTTGTCTTCAACAACTACCTTATTGGGTTGTCCATCAGCTTGTGTTACGGTTTCCAGTTTTATTCCGTCGATTTGATGCGTTTCAAACCATTTTTCGGCACCATTTACAGCCGCTATAATTTCTTTTGAAGGGTTTTTAACATTCATTAATAACATCATTATCTCTACAGATTCTGATCCGCTATATGATTTTAATTCATAGGCTCGCGCATTTGCCGGCGCAAGAGTAATTTCGTCATGTTGGGCACACCAAACAGTAGGAACTCCTTTTACAACTATCTGGGTTTTCAAAATACATTCAATCCCTTTATTAAATGATTGTTGCGCCTTAACTTCAAAATCTTTATTTAATTCTAATGGAGCATACTCTTTGTTTGAAGAAGCTATTTCTTTTAGAAATCTCATCGCATTCACCATTGCGTTATCATTGTAAGTAATATGACCTGAATAAGAAACATTTCCTTTACGTGGAGGAAAATATTGCGGCCAGCCACCGTTTTCATATTGTGCTGTAAAAATGTAATTCAGTCCTTTTTCAAAAGCTTCTTTATATCTCTTGTCTTTGGCATGCGAATATACTTTAGCCAAGAATCTGAGTTCCAATATTGTAGAACCATTGTCAAATGTCCCGCCAATTTCATTTTTTTCTTTGATATAATGTTCACGCTCTTCTACCGTAAATGGCTTCTGATATTGTTTATTTTTCTCCCATACCCCCGAGTTTCTTTGACTTAGCAATTCAGCTTCATTTGAACCATACCATTGCCCAGGCATTTTTGTCGCTACATATTTCCAATTATGTTTAAGGTAATCAGATGATTCCTCTTGGGCAAAGAGCATAGTGCTAACAAAACACATTAGAATAAGTAAAAGTCGGTTAGTTGTTTTCATGATTATATAGTTGTATTTTATTTTTTGAATTAAATCATTTACGCTAAAAGGAATTAGCCAATTAGCATCATTTATTAATCGTATATTTAACAAGAGGAATATTTGATTCCCGCATTCCTTCTACAGCTAATCCAGCTACGGTGAATGCCCCCAGTTGAGATAAATGCGTATTGTCTTCTAACTTCTTAGGCCTTAAAGGGTATATGTTTTCTTTAAAAAAAAGATGCAATTCTTTAGATCCCTCAGGACCCATTGACTGTTCAACTTTTCTTGTTTTGGCTTCCATATCAATAAAATATACACCTGTTTCTTTTGCAACCTGCCTTGCGGCCACAATATAGTCTCCGTGTGTATCTTTTAAAACTCCTTTTTCATCAAAATCCCTTCGAACTATTGAACTGCAAAGGATTGGAATGGCCCCTTTTTGCTTTGTTTCGGTAATAAATTTTTCGATATTTTTCTTGTAAGAGCCAAAAGGAACTGTATGTCTCACAGTGTCGCTCTTCTCATCATTGTGCCCAAATTGTATAATTACATAATCACCTTTCTGCAGTTTAGAAAGTACTGTTTCCCATCTTTTTTCATCTATAAAACTTTTTGAACTACGCCCATTTTGAGCGTGGTTATCAACTACAATTGAATCGTTAAAAAAACAATGCAACACTTGCCCCCAACCATATTCGGGAATAGCTTTTTCCGGCTTATTAGCCATTGTAGAATCCCCAATCATAAAAATGTGAATAGGACGATGCTCATCTGCTTTAAACGCAAAGCAAATAATGGAAAGAATCAAAACAATTTTTTTCATAGTATTATATTCTTAAAAAGTACATTTGAAATTTCATAAGAAACAGGACTCTTAGGGTATATACAGGCGATTTTAATTTGTGCTGCAAATAGATTTACAGTAGTTAATCACATAAGAACAAAAAACGTCTTCTTCATAGTTTTTGTCTTCACAATAAATTGATTATTACTACCCTCTTATTTCTTCAGCCATTCCCATCTTTTTGCCCAGTCCAACAGAAACGCTTCCCGAAATTTTGAAATTGTTTTAGCTCCTTGTTGCTCTCCTATAAAAAGATCTGGATCGGTCTTATCTCCATACCAGTTAGGCCCCAGTAAATAATCATCTGGATTGGGCTTTCCTGGCCACGGAACGATACTGGTATATTGTCCTTTTTGCCCATTGAGTTCTGGAATAGCACTAATGGTGACATAAGACCCATTTTCAGGTTTTTTAGAAGAATAACGCACCGCATAAATCCCATTCCCTAAGTAATATCCAGGCCATAATTGCTTAGCAACTTCAAATTGAAAACAAACTGAATCTTTGGCTATTGCGAGTTCAGGTCCTTTGAATCGCCATTCTAAAACTGCATAAGCAGCAACAGTATCTTCGGCAGTTGTATTATGGTCAAAAATAGTTCTGGAACTTCTTTTTATTGACGTAAAGCTCCCTCCCCAACTTTCACCAGTGGGATCCTCTGAATTTCCATGCATAAGATATGCAAGCGAAGGAGTATCACCCATTTTTATTTGACCTCCGTAATATTTTATGAAATCCTTCCCCATAGCACCCCTACCGTCTATATAGTTAGCATAGTATGCTTTACCGGATACACTTTTGGAAGAATCATCATCCATAAATAACCCCCTATAAGTTGCGTTAGCCTCAATCATCCAAAGATTAGGAAAGTTCTGAGCTATGTATGCATAGGCATTAACACTCCATTTTTTATTAGGACCTCCAATATAATACACTCTAATATTTTTTTGAATTTCGGGTCCATCATGTAATGCTTGGGCTAAATCTTCAATACCTCCCCAAACTAATACCCATAAAGGCTGATCACTTTTCTTTTTGGCACATTTTATAATCCAATCCGATCCTTGAGTTGGGCTTGTATATCCAGAATAAGGCGCACTATCAATTACTCCTTGTTTAGTTATTTTTCTTAACGAATTTGGGCTAGGAAAACCTTTCGCATGTTTTTTTAACTCTGGAAGATCTTTTTCATAGAGACCAATCATTTCCAGTATATGTTCCTTTCTACCATTCCCAAAAGGCGAAGAAACTAATCCTTCAATTTGAAATTCATTGGCATACATTAGTAAATGAATCATAGATTGAAAATCATCATCATCTGTTCCTCCAATATCTGTACTAATTAAAATTCTTGGTTTTATTTTTTGATGCTGTCCAAAACTATGTTGCGAAGTCACGAAAACAAACAACAAAATTATAATGCTAAAACTATTGAACCTTTTTAGAAATGAAATTGACTGTGAATTTACCTTGCCCATAATACTTAAGTTTATTGAAAAACCAATTATTAATTACTTATTTACTATTTTTTATGCTAATTTAGTAATAAAAGAAAACAAAAGAAAATAAAAGAAATAAATAATTAATTTTTTTATGAAATATGTAATAAATTTACTTATTATGACAAAAAAAGCCACAATATTACTATTGTAGCTTAATTAACAGTTTTAAAAATTTATCGATTACTTTACCAACTGCTTTTTACCCTTTTTACTGCTTATATAACCAGATTATTCGAAAACTAAATAGTCCAGTTATTTATAACAATAAATATAAAATTACTATTTCACAATAATTTTTACTGATTTTTCGCCTTCAGCAGATTTTACATTTATAATGTAAACTCCTTGATTTATATCTAAACTAGCGTCTCCATCTATTTTGATAGTTTTCAATAAAGAACCCAACGTATTATATATATTTACTTGAGTAGATGATTTGATGTTAGAAAAATAGATTTTACTATCTTTTGAATAAACAGTTATATCTAATTCTTTGTTAAAAGATTTCGCATTCAAAGACGTTACTGCTGCATTAGAATAGTTAAACGCTTTATCAACAGTATAAATTCTATATTTATCAGAACCGGCTACAGATCCCGGAACAGCATCGGTAAATGAAGTTGCTGTACCAGTATAGACAACCGTTCCTACTAAAGATCCTGTTCCATTGGTTATGGTATTTCCTACGGCATAAATCCCGTTTACATTAGGATTATTGTCAGCATTTGGAGTTGTGGCATAACGAACTACCATATACCCACCTCCATCAACTCCTGTTGCAGGAGCAGTCCAACTTACATCTAAACCACTTACTACAGGTGCAGTAGGAGCATCAGGTGCTATAACATCAGCTAATCCTTCTCCTGTAACACCATCAAATTCAGTAGGCTCATAAATAACAAAATCATCAAAGCGACCTGTAAAAATGGCATTGTTGGATCTAAATCCAGCATATCCAGCTAAAATTGAAGCGCTTGTAGCATTAGTATAAGTATAAGTAAAAGAAGTATAAAATTTACGCCATGTGTTATCAATTGGATAATTTGTAGTTACTTTATTAGTAATTGTTTGTGTAAAATTAGCGTTTGCAGCTGTTGTACTCGGTGGGGTAAGATTACTATAGGTATTAACACATACGGCTGACATACCAGAAGTGCTGTAAGTAGTAGCAGTAGAACTTAAAGTATTATAATAACATTGTATTATATATTTTTTATTTATAATAGGATAATTAGAAAAAGATACTGGTGCAATTAACGCACTAGTTCCAGTAACATATAAATGTACATACATATTACCCGAGCGAGCATTCGCCGAGTTATTTACAATATAAGAATAAGTCCCAACAGATGAACCATTTGCGGTCCAATTTGTTATATTATTTCCAGTGCTGCCTGAATTTACTTTTATACCACTTATAGCCGAATCAATACCACTTGTAGTTATAGTACCTGCTTGACCTTCTAAACCTCCATCCATATGTGGGAATTGACCCGTAAGTTGTTTTGATTGTCCCCAACACATATGAGTACTCATCAATACTAAAGCGCAAATACTAAACAATACTTTTAGGTATTGCTTGTTTTGGAAATGAAAACTGTTTAAGGATTTTTTTTTCATAATAATTAGTTTTAAATTGTTCGTAAAAGTGTGATTAATTGAATTTATAGATTTAAAAAGTATGCCTAAACCATAATTTAGACATACTTTAAAAAATTATTTAAATAAACTTTACAATCTCCAGCGAGGATCACCAGCTGTAGATTTACCAGCAAAACTTGTTGCTTTAATTCTAAAATTAGCATTAACAGGATCTACCCATAAAGTTTGTGCATCTCCAGCAAAAAGTGAAATAGGAGAAGGAATTGGAGCTAAAAAATTAAAATCATTTGTATAATAATTATTTCCTAGTACTGGTGTAGCACTGACATTTTTAGTAAGTGCATAATCATAAACCGTGGCAGGACTTACTACAACCGCTCCACTCGATATTCCACGACCAAATATTGAATTTGATATTTGAAGACTTGATATTGAAGCTCCAGTTGTTGTAGCTTCAATCATAGCTGCGGTTTTAGAAGCTTCATAAAAAGTACAATCTGAAATTTTCACAGCACAAGTGGAGGCATTTGTACTTCTTAGATAAATTAGCTTTTGTATATTATAAAAAGTAGAATTAGTCAATACTATATTATTAATTGGGGCAGTAACAGCGCCACTATCTGCTAAAATCATACCTGCATTACCAAAAGTAGAAACTTTACTGTTATCAATTGTCAAAGTTCCTAATGAACCAGATCCCCAAGCAAGTCTAATACGAATCAAATCTCTAAAACCATCAATAATACAATTCAAAAATTTTAAGTCGGTAATTGTTGCGGTGGACGAGGTTCCTGCATTAATAACATATTTATTCATAGCAGCTGATCCTTTAAAGTTAATTCCGTCAAAAACTACTGAATAAGTTCCAGAGCCCCCAACTTCAAACTGATTATTCATATCAAGTATTGCTCCACCAGTAGATAAACTATATCCACTTTTTAATACTATCGATTTATCAAGAGTAATGTTTCCATTAAAACTATACGTAGAATCACCATCTAAAATAATGGTTTGACCATTAGTAGCCGCCGCAAAAGCATCGTTTAAACTTGTAGGCGTAACTGGCACATTTCTTAAATCAATTGGAGTTCCAGAAACTGTTAATGCAGGCTTAGTTGTAAAAGTTTCATACCCTCTTAATGTAGTCCCACTGTAAATTGCAACAGTGTACTGAGTCGCCGGCATTAAGGTTTTGACAGCTTTAAGACCTGTCGTTTGTTCTGTAGTTGTAGTAGTGTAAGACAACAAAGGGTTTAAAAGTTCTTCATCAATTGGATTAAAAAACTTAACATCTGTCACAACCGCACCCACACCAGTAGTCCAACGAACATTTAATCCAATATCAATTATATCTGTTGGTTGTGGAATTGCTAAAATAGAAGGAAAACGGTCAGTTTTAACCGAACCTAAATCTGCTAAATAACTATTGTGAGTTGGATCAGAGGCAATTGAAGTTGCTCTAACTTGATAGGTTTTGTTCCAAATTAAATCTTTAATAACAAAAATAGATGAAGTGGTTTCATACACTTTAGAAGTTACAAAATTATCTTTACTAATTTCAACTCTATAAGATACAGCATCTGCTAAATTTGCCATACTTACCTTAATAGTATTGTCCGTTGCGGTCAAAGGAGCCGATAGTACAGGCCTAAATAATCTAGGTGCTTCTAAAACATCAGCACTTTCAGAACAGGAGTAGAATAATAAAACACCAACTAATACCATTAGTGTTTTAAATATATTATTATTTTTCATATTTGTCTTTTTTAAAATTTTAAAAATTAAAAACCATATCCATCATTTGCCAAGACTCCAAAACTATTATTAATAGCAGTTGCCGGAATAGGCTGGATATATCTAACATAATTACCGTAATAAGGTGAATACGTGCTGTTTATTAAATCATTATAACCATCTACTGTTGATGAGCTTTTTAATCCAGATATCCAACTTATTTTAAACCAACCATTTACAAGCGGCAATGTAGTTGCGTCTAAAGTTGTATTTGTAGGAACAGTATAATTTGGCGGGAGATTATCGTTAGTGTCATACCCTTTGTAAACAGTCATTTTACCACCATCAAGTCTATAATACAAATAATTGGGATGCACAGAAGTTAGATTATTTGGTATTTGGGATTCATCGGCTAAAGCTTTAAGTTGATTACTCGCTTTTGTCATTATAGTTTTTTGAAGATTCCATCGAATTAGTTCTTGTTTTCTCAACAATTCTCCACCAAATTCCCAAGCTCTTTCATCAACAATGGCATTGAAAAATGCATCTTTACTTGCTGAAGCAGTAGCCAAATAAGCATCGACTTTTGCTGGCCAATCTGTAGAATCAAATGCTCTTTTTCTTACCAATTTCAAAGCGTTTTGTGCGATTATAGTTGGTCCATTCAATTCGTTTTCAGATTCTGCAAGCATTAACAAAACGTCTGAATATCTCATCATTGGCCAATTTATTGTTGTACCTTTTGTATTGGCATTCCCTAATGGTGGGTTACAATATTCTTTGCTCCATTTTCTTTGCGCAATATCATTAAAAGCTACATGATTTTGAACACCAGTATTCATTAAATTATACATCCCACAAGTGGCGTCTCTTCTTTTATCTTTTGTATCAAATGAATAGAAATAAGACAATGGAATAGACATATCATGAGCACCCGTTCCATAAGGAAGACTTGCTGGAGTTCCTGCGTTTATTCTCATTCCAACATTGTAACCTACTTCGCCTGTACCAACAGCAAAAGGAACTTCAAATAACATATCTTCATTTTTTGGATATATCTTTTGACATTGATTTTTAAATACTTGTGCAAAATCAGTAGGTAAAGCTCTAGGCTTCATTTGTGTTAACTTAGTGCAATATTCTTTCGCTAAAGTATAATATTTAACACGATCTGCCGGAGTTGCAACTGCAGTTGATAAATCTGGTTTCAAGTAATAACCACCACGTTGCAATGAAATTCTGGCAATCATACCCATAACATATTCTCTATTGACTTGCTGAATTCCAAAAGGCAATGCATCTGCCCATCCCATAGTTGCTTCGCAATCAATTAGATCTTGGATTACAGCTGAAAGTATTACATTTCTATCCGTTTTAGGTAAGTTGAATTCTGCAGTCGTTAAAGGAGATTGCGTCATAAAAGGAACATCACCAAAATTGTAAACAAGCTGACTATACCAAAAAGCTCTAATGGCATAGGCTTCACCTATATATTGATGCATCTTGGCACTTGTAGCAGCATCAGTAGAATTATAAATAGCACTAGCTTTAATACCATCAATAACAAAGTTACAATCTTTAATGGCTCCGTAGGCAGTAGTCCATACTTGATTAATGTCAGCATTAGAAGCATCGGCATACATGCCTATAACTTGGTCGTTTGCTTTGGCAGACCCTAAAGTCCCTCTTTGATCAATATCCGAAGCTAGTTGAAAAGTAATTGACAATCTAGTTCTGTATCCATCTTGTCCAAAACCTCTATATATTGCATTGGTTGATTTTCTGGCATCATCTACATTTGAAAATATATAATTTCCATCAAATGTTGAAAGGGAGTTAGGTTCCATAAAATCTGAACAGCTGTTCAAGAAGAATGGCAATCCTATCAGTAATAGTTTTTTTATGAGTTTCATAATAATCTTTTTTATGTTGATATTTATATTGATTTAATCATCCTTGGTATTAGAATGTAACATTCAAACCAAAAGAGTAAGATCTGTTTTTAGGATAAGAAGAGAAATCCAAACCTGGAGTTAATTGCTGAAATCCATCGCTACCTCTAGAACTATTTGTATCAGGATCATAACCAGAATATTTAGTCCAAATAGCCAAATTAGTTCCTGTAACAAATAAACGTACATTACTAAGAAAACGTTTTTTCATGTCTTTCATAGGAATAGTATATCCTATGGTGACATTGTTCAAACGTAAAAAAGAAGCATCTTCAATTGCATAATCAGTCAACACTGGTTTTCTGCCTCCAAAAGACATATTACCACTCCAAATTGTTTTATTGGCATTCATTTCAGCCAATTGAGTCAAATCAGTAATAACAGCTCCTGGAGTTCCATAAGCACCCGTTGCATCAATATAAGTAAATCGATGTGATGAGTCCATTGTAGCTAACATATTTAAATAAGAACCACCATTAGATGCCCATAATTGATTGAAAGCAATTTTACCCGTATTATACTCATCATTACCATAAGACCAGTTGAAAAAAGTGGAGATATCAAATCCTTTTACAGTGGCAGTCAAACCAAAACCTCCAGTTGCTTTAGGCGTTGTATTTCCAATAACTGTTCTATCGGAAACATCAATTACCCCGTCTCCATTTAAATCTTTCAATTTCATCATTCCTGGTCTAAGAGTAGCACCCAAAGAAGCTGCATTATTTACTAAGGGAACACCATTGTCATCTTGAGCCTTTAAAATATATTTTCCACCTGTATAGCTTGCAAAATCACTTGGTTTATAATATCCATCATTTTTATAACCATAAATTAAACCCATTGATTTACCAACTGCCAGATAATAATCTCTCGCATCATTCAAATCGGTACTGGCCCATCCTGTTGAAAGAAACAGCTCTTGTACACCACCAAGATTGTCAATTTTAAATTTGTTTATCCCAACATTAAAATTCCAGTTAAGTGAATAATTCTTTTTATCCAACAATTTAAAATTCAAAGATAATTCTGCTCCTTCATTAGAAGTGGTTCCTATATTCTGCCATTGAGAGGAAAATCCTGAAATTTGTGAAATCTGGGCTTGAACCAATAAATCTTTAGTTTCATTTCTATAAGCCTCCACAGTACCACTAACAAAAGAATTGAATAGTCTAAAATCTAAACCAATATTTTTACCAGTAGTTGTCTCCCATTTCAATTTAGGATTGAACAAAACAGACGAAGTAGTAGTATAATATACTGAAGGAACATCATTTATAAATCCAGGCCCTCTAGAATCACTTGCTGAAAACAATAAAGAGGTGGAATTTGTAGGTACTTTATCATTACCCGTCTCTCCATAACTTACTCTTAATTTCAATTCATTAACGAACTTTACATTTTTCATAAAACTCTCCTTGTTTATTTTCCAACCCAATGAAAATGCAGGAAAATAACCCACATTTAAATCTTTTTGAAAAATACTGGATTGATCACGACGTATTGTTCCCGTAAACAAATACCTGTCATTATAAGCATAATTCACCCTTGCAAAAAGTGATGCTCTATTAGTGTCAGTAAGTTCATAAGTAGACTGCTGAGTATATTGGGCATCACCTAATTGCATATTTGAAAATAGTTCTTCAGGCGTAATAGATAATCTAAAACCTCCAGCTTGTACTGTCTGATTGTTTCCTCCATTAGAATAAGCTTCCTGACCTAGCAAGAATCCAAGTTCTTGATTTTTAAGATTTTTTACATTATAAGTCAAAATATTTGTTAATCTATAAGAAGTTTGCTCTGAATCTGATTTTACACCCGCCGGCAAGCCACCAAGTTGTTGCGCAAAATTTGTTTTTGGCCCATAAGCTCTAAGACTTTCTCCAAAGGTTTTACTTGATGAATAAGTAGATGTAAGTTTAAGATCTGAAAGAATATTCCAATCTATTCCTGCATTAAAAATATAATCACTAGACTTTTGATTTCTGTAATCTTGATTAACAATAACTAAAGCATCGGTTTGAGATTCATAGAAATCTTCATATTGTTGCGAAATAAGAGGATCTGTATAATCTACTACTATCTGGTCCAAAATACCATTTGTGGGTCTTGCAGTTGTAATATTAGAAACTCTTAATTGAGAACTCCCAGAAGTACCAGCTCCTTTTACTTCTTTATTTGTCATTCTAGCCCCTAAATGGAGTTTCAATTTTTTTGAAATATCATGATCCATTTTAAAATTTACCGCAAAACGATCTAAACCAGACCCTGGTAAGATTCCTTCGTCTCTATTTGATGAAACACTAAGCATCATTCTTGTAGCCTCAGTCCCACCAGTAATACTAAAGTTATCAAATTGCGAAACCGCCGTAGTACCAAATACTTGATCCTGTTTATCAATTGGCGTTGAATATTTATACAATTCTAAATCACCATAAGCTCCGTAATCTTTAGTGAATTGAGCTAAAGAAGCAGCGCTGGTCATTGCAGTAGTTTCATATTGCATTGTAGCGAACTCATAAGGAGAAAGAACATCATATTTTCTCTCTGCGGGAAAAGTATTCAACTGCATGTAATGATTATAGTTTACGGTTGTTTTACCCGCTTTTGCTTTTTTAGTAGTCACAACAACAACACCATTAGAAGCTTGAGACCCATAAATCGCAGTAGTTGCAGCATCTTTCAAGACATCTATGCTTTCTATGTCGCCAGAAGGAATATCAGTCAAACTAGAAACAATAAACCCATCCACTACATATAGAGGTGCATTACTTTGTGAAATAGAACTTCCACCCCTTACACGTATTTGAATGTCAGCACCTGGAGCACCATCAACAGATTGAACTGTAACACCCGCCATTCTTCCCGCCAATGCTTCTGCTACATTTGTAACTGCAACTTTAGACAACTCTTTAGCCGTAACAGAAGAGACAGAGCCCGTTAAATTCTCTTTTTTAATGGTTCCATAACCATAAGACACAATCTTTACCTCATCTAAAGCTTGGGCATTTGATTTTAAAGTTACATTAATAACGCTTTTCCCTGCAACCGAAACACTTTGTTTTTCAAAACCTATATAACTCAGTTCCAAAACAGCATCATTATTTACTAACTTCACTTTGAACTTACCGTCCATATCAGTAGTAGAAAAATTTCTAGTCCCTTTTTCCACTATATTAACTCCTGGCAAAGGAAATCCTGTTTCATCTTTTACGACTCCACTAACGGTTGTACCTTTTTGGGCTCGAGATTGATTGCTCAGCAATAAGCAAAATAACAGCATAATAGAAAAAAAACTTTTAATGTTTTTTTTAAATAAACTTTCTAAATTCATAATTTGGTTTTTTAAAATTAGTAATAAGGCAATATTTTTATGTCAGAAAAAATGATCTAAATTTTATCAAATCTAAATTTTAAACATATAATAATTTCCAAAAATAAATAAAAAAAATAAATAAAAAAAATAAATAAAAAAAATAAATAAAGACAAATAAAAACAAATAAAAACAAAATTTAAAAAACAAATTATAAAAATAAGTGAAAAAAAATAAGGTTTTTATTTAAAAAACAACTGTTACATCTCAAAATACAGCAAGTAAATAAAAAACAAAAAAAGTAATAAAAAAATAAACATAATAACCTTCAACTTGAAATGATAGATTTACAAAATTTTAATTATCCTAATTATGAGAATCTTTGTCTGTTTTTATATTTTTCTGACTTTTAACTCTCTTTTTCGACAAGTGATTCAAAAAAAACAGGGGAATCATACTTACTGATATTGAGTCAGACCCACACTGCTAAATCTAGATGTAGTCTATTGGGCAGCAGGCTCCAGATCTTACCTACCCAACATTTACAAAACCGGTGGAAACAAAATCAACGACGATTATGTAGATGCTTACGTCCCAATAATCGAAAACCAAATCCTGAAAGCAGGAATCCGTTTAGTCGGTGCCCTAAATGAAGTTTTCAAAAAGTAGCATTTCTACTTTCAATTACATTTTACAATAAAGTAAACGCCCTTTTCCGTTCGCTGGTAAAAAGACGTTTTCCTTTTCAGTGGCCACTGCTCCCCCACGCTCCTAAAAAATTTCTGTCACGGTTTTTGGAACAAAAACACGTACACTTCGTGACTCGCGCCAGAAATTTTTTCCCCAAAGCTGTTTTACATAATTGAGTATTATAATTCATCACAAAGCTTTTATATTGTTTTTTTTGTTTTTGCGATGAAGTTATAATATCATTTATGTAAAACAGCCCCTCCCCACCGCACCGGTGGTTTGCTCCAGGACAGCTTCTTGAGCGGCTCAAAAAATTTATTCCAACAATAACATATCCGTAATGAGCCGCTCAAAAAGCTGCCCTTCACAAACCACTAATATTCCTCCCGTAAAAAATATGTCCTGGAAAAAACGATTCCTTCTCGCCATGACGTATAATGGTTTTTAGCAACTTGGTATTGAAATCGGAAGTCTTTGCATTGATTTTGTGCGTGCAGACCATTACTTACAACGTTGATTCCTGAAAATTAAAATTCCAATAAAATAATGGTCTGCACCCACAAAATCAAAAATCCGGCAAGAGTATCGCTTTTTATTTGCCAAAAGATAAACAGTAATTGCATTTGCGGAAAAGCGGATGCCATAAAGGTTATTAATACAACTTTGCTTAAAATTAAGTTTAGTTTTTCTTTCAAATCAATGGCATCCACTTTGCCACAAATGCAATCAGAAACACTCCAATAAGCAAATAAAAAACAATACACTTGCCTGCGCTACTGCCCCATCGCACTAGGTATTATTATGCATTGTTTTTGTGCGTGCAGACCATTACTTACAACGTTGATTCCTTAAAATTAAAATCCCAATAAAGTAATGGTCTGCACCCACAAAATCAAGTCCAAGAAATAGCCACTAAAAAAGCAACTCCGATTAAAAAAGGGCTATTACGTTTGACCATTAAAAAACAATAAACACCATCAAACGAAAGAGTATGGATTTTTAAAACAGAAAAAAAAATGGAATGGCGGTTAATGTGTTTTTCTGTTTTAAAAATCCATACCCTTTCCAAGGAAAATCATCAATCCATCACATTTTTTGATTAGTCTTCAAATGAAACTTCTCAGTTAAAAAGAAAATAAAAAAATAAAAAAAAGAAAGTAAAGGTAAGCTCCAGTTTCAAGAAAGTAAAGTTCAGGCCTCCGGTTTTTATAAAAAAATCTCCACCCAAGCCATTTCAAAACAACTTCCGATTAATAAATCATGCCTCCGATTCTAAGGACGAGTCGGGTAGTATTTTTTTATAAAAAAACTTGACTTTCTTGAAACTTCCACTAGGGAGATGACTTTCTTTTTTTTCCTTTTTTTTCTTTTGAAAAATTTTATGGGGCGAAGCGTAGCGAGGCACATGGATAGTTCAATGGAAAATAAATGAAAATTGAAAAGCTAATCAATTTAAATCCGAAGTCATGACAAATTTTATCATCAAAACCCACCGAAAAGACACGCTTTACAACAAACCCCATTTATTCATACTTAACAAGGGGATGAACAGCGGAAAGCCCCAAGACGAGCCCTTTGCAAACAGCTTTGTAATCATTTTTTCAAACGAAGAGGACCGGGAAAATATCTTTCTGGTCGCATACAGCTTGTGGAAAACAAAATTTTGGCACCCACACCTTTATGGTTCCGTGATTCCATTTTTGCGCCTCCCAGACTTCAAAAAAGAATTCAACCCCCAATCCAGTTTGATGTTGGTGGAACACGAGCAGCACCTCAAAAATGTGGAAGCACTCAAACTGTTGGAGCAAAAAGAAAAACAACACAAAGAGGACATCAGCCTCATAAATGACATCCGTAATGCCATTTTATACCGCTATTGCAGGAAATAATTTTTAATAACCTAATATTCAATACTATGAAACTATTCATTCTATACCAAACCGACATTTGGAAAAGCAAAATATCAAGAGTCTTTTACGGAATATTTGACAGCAGGCCAAAAGCCATTGACTGTGCAAAGTATAACGGATTATATTCCTCATATACGAAAGTGGTTATTGAAGAAGTTACTTTGAATGTTTTCGAAGAAATCTAAAAAGAAGAAGTTCAATTTTATTTAGGTTTTATGACATTTATCATGTTAATTTATTCTTAATATAAATACATTAGCCAACGTGAATACTTTCACGCACAGCTTATTAAATAACAAGAGTAATAATTCTAAAAAAGGAGGTACAACTTATGAGTTACACAAAACCTGAAATTTTAGCACAAAGTACATTGCAGATGGCAGAATGCCGTCCCAACAGCAAGCCTAGTGGCAGACCTTGTAATCCACCAAAGCCAGGTGGACGTTAATGTACAATTGAATCAGGCGACGGACGATGTAATACAATTAAAATTCGTCGCCTGATTACTAAAAGAGATTTATTATGTTTTTTAAGCAAAAATCTAATGTTATATTCAGAAACTATGAGTCCTTTGGATATATTTCGGACAATAGAAATTTCGGATATACACAAACGAATAATAACGGAAACCACATTGGAGACAAAATTCTATCAGAAAGTGGAGCTGTTTTTATGTCTGTTTTAAATAGAAAACCACAATCTCTTGATGAGCTTGCAAAAAAAATAAATAAGCAATTTACAGATGTTAACATTGCTACAATAAAGAACGATGCCAAAGAATTTTATTGCATACTTGAACAGGATGGATTTATTGTGTCTGGCGAAACATTTCAAAAGTGCGATGAAAAAGAAACGAGGTTTTCATACAAGGCATTAGAACCCAAAATAATAAAAAAAGATTCTTCTTGGACTATTGTACATCTTGAAAAATCCACACAGGAATTTTTAGAAGAATATTTTAAAGGCAAGCCTCAACTTACAAATTTGCATATTGAAATTACAAGCAAGTGCAACGAGAGATGCATACATTGTTATATTCCACATGATAACAAAGTAAGTCGTATCGAACCTGGTTTATTTTATGATGTTTTAAAACAATGTAAAAATATGAGGCTATTGCATTTGACTTTAAGTGGCGGAGAGCCTATGTTGCACAAAAACTTTTGCGATTTTTTAAGAAAATGCAAGGAATCTGATTTCTCAGTAAATGTTCTTAGTAATTTAACCTTAATTAATGATGAAATTATTAAAGAAATGAGGGCAAACCCCCTTTTATGCGTTCAAACCTCATTATACTCAATGAATCCCGATATTCACGACGAAATAACCCAAATCAAAGGGAGTTTTGAAAAAACAAAAAATGCAATTTTGAAACTGATTGAAAATGATATCCCTTTGCAAATAAGTTGTCCAATATTAAAACAAAACAAGAACTGTTATGGTGAAGTTATCAAATGGGCAAAAAAGCATAATATCCATGTTGGAGATGATTATGTCATCATAGCAAGATACAACCATACAACTCAAAATCTGGATTGCCGTCTATCTATTAATGAAATCAAAGAAATGATTGACGACAAGATTGCGAATGATTCAAACTATTTGGAACAAATCGAAATGGCAGCCGAGAAGAAAAAAAATATAACGTCAAACGATTTTGTATGTAGCGTTTGTCATTCCTCTGTTTGCATAGCATACAACGGAAATGTGTATCCATGTGCTGGCTGGCAGGATTATGTTGTTGGCAATGTAAAAGAAACTTCTCTCAATGATATTTGGGATAATTCTGAAAAAGTGCAATATTTAAGAGGTTTGCGCAATCAAGACTTTTCTGAATGTATTCAATGTTCTGATAAAGAGTTTTGTACTATGTGTATGGTTAGAAATGCAAATGAAAACCCTCAAGGAGATCCATTAGCAGTTAATAAGTATTTTTGTAATATTGCAAAACTTAATAGAGAAATAGTACTTGAACGGAAAGAGAAGTCGATGAATTCATAAGGTCAACCTTAGGGACAAAATATTAATAACAACAAGACCTAACAGTCTGACAGCACTTTGATTTAACATTGATAATTAGGATATCTTCAGCCCAATAATCGGAAGAAAGACCTTAATACAAAAAAAGCCTGATCATATGACCAGGCTTTCATTTTGTCTAATCCAAAGGTCACCACAACTAGAATTAGACTATTTTTTGTGCTTCTTGATGAGGTATTTGAGTGTCATCGATATAATAAAACTGACAATCGCTCCAAGAGAAGCCAATATAACAGTTTTTAAAACATCTTCCGAATGCAAATTCGGTAATACACTCAAAAAAGTACCTCCTGCAGTACCCATAAGGGTATGGTTACCCGTCGTCATCCACGCTTGGTGGCAAAACCGCTTCCCCTGTGGTCAGTTGGCTTACAGCCGAGACCACACCACCGGCAACAGCCAAATAGCCTCCTACAGTAGTCACCACGACAGGCAAAGCTATTGGCGCAGCCAGAATGGTTCCGCCAACGGCAGCCAATGCCAAACCTATATTTCGAAGCACTTTAAAAAATTTCGGTGTTGGAGCTTTTACTCGTTTTATAATATTCATCTTTTTCTATTTTTTTCTTTCATCCTTCCAAAGTCAGGAATCCAGATTGAACAATCAATTCAACACTTTCTTTTTTGTCAAAAGCTTTATAAACCAATTCTTTTAATTGGCCAAAAGCTTTTCTGGACATCAGACCTAAACCTGGTCCGGAAAGTTTGGTTACGGGAGCAATACAGCCTTTCAATTCTTGCAGGGCATTATTGGCTGGATGAAACAAAATCAAGCTTCTGTTTTTCACGTCCAAAACCTCCAAATGCCATTTATGCTTGTTGCTGTACCGCTTTTTTATAAAATATTTCCCCTCCGGAATACAGGAAACCTTCGTTTCGTTATTCTTCCAAGGCAATTCAATCGTGTTGCAGATAAATTTGCCCTCGCATTCGAGTTTACCATTGGTCCCATCAGGGAAATAAGTTCTAGTTAAAAATAAAACCATTTTTAATCCATTTTGTCAGACTGAGCTTGTCGAAGTCCTTTACAATCCGCTCACCTGAACCAAAGCCAATGGGTTGTAAGCTCCATTTTTCAATGGGTACATCTGTCCATTAACTTCTTGGTAAAACTCGACACCCAAAGCCAAAAACAAGGGCTTGGTGCTGTTTGGAGTCACTGCATTGACTTGGTTGATGGCAACCGTGGCCACCGCATCCCAAGGTAAAATAGCAGTTTCTGAATGAGCTTCAACAAAGGTTTCAGTTTCAAAATCAATCTCGGCACCAGCCGAAATAATTTTGAAATGGGTAGTTCCACTAGGTGCGGCAATCATGTTTGCCGGAACAAACGGATCAATATCAACAGTGATGTCTCCAGACACACGGTCAATTGCTCCCACATAAGGCGCAAACAAACTGGTACCCAGTTTCCCCCTGATGTTGAATTCAAAACCGGCCAACAATTCAGCTTCACCGTCAATCACGTTTCGCAACCCTCTAACGCTCGTCACGTCAGCCTGAATCACTTTGACCATGGCTTGGGTCAATCGACTCACCATTCTGCCATCGGCAGAATTCAAGAGCAAAGCTCTCAAGGAAGTTCTCAAAATCTTGCCGGCTTTCCCAGCTCTACCAAATTCCGAACCGTTTTCACGCGTTCTTTGAAATGCTGGATCGCTCGCAATCCTGCTTGCGTCTATTCCGCCTTTTTCACGAGCCAAATGCCCGTCCTGGGTTTTGTAAAAAGTAATATCCCCGATAGTACCTTTCAATTTAATTATGCCTTTTTGCCTTGCCATAATTTCTAAAATTTAAATTAACAAATCATTTTTTCACTTTCATTCCGAATACTCGTTGCAACTAAATCTCGAATGATTTCAAAACAAAGTTTCCTCTTTTAAAATCACATTTCAAATAGCGGATGTCAATAATGGTACTAAAAGGACTATAATTGCCTATTTAAATCAATTATTCATACCTTGATTTGCATAACTTTGTAATAAAAAAATAGGACGGGACAGAATGTCTTTTGATAGCAAGTTGAGGTTACTCAAAGGCATACCAAAGGCATAGATAATGTATTAAAACTAGATAAATGTGGTAGGAAGTAACACAAGGGTATGTATTTATCCAAAAGATGTGCAACGTATTACAGGTAAAACATACAGACAAGCAAGATTGTATTTGAACAAGGTCAAAGAAAACCTCAACAAAGAGCCACATCAATTCGTTTCCATTGAGGAATTTTGCATCTTTTCAGGACTACAAATTGAACACGTTTTACGTTGTATTATAGGATAGGTTTTGATGCTTCTACGAAGCTCTAAAGCAACTCCATAACCATTGGTAACTAGTTCAACAAGCTGTTCAAATAGTGGTATAATCTGTTGGATAATAAAGAATTAATAACTAAATTTACACCATAAGATTTGATGTTTTTGCAGTTCAGATGCAAAATCGAGACCCTGTTTTTTTAAACAATATAATACATTATATTTCAACGGATTAGCAAGACGGTTCGAATCCTGCTCTCCCCACAAAAAAAGTCCTGAAATTTCAGGACTTTTTTTATTTACTACAGTTTCTTATTTGCTATTCTAAAACAAAACTCACACTCACATTGGCCACAATTTCTATTTCACCAATTGCCAATGTTTCTTTTGGAGTGGATTCATCCATAGCCATCGATTTCATTGCATACATTCTGGGTTGTGGTTGCAGATTATAGGTTTGTGAATTATCTGAAATCAATATGGCCTTCCCTACTTTTTGTCCTAAAACAGAAACATAATCTTCAGCTTTGGTTTTGGCTTCTTTCATTGCTAATTTTCGAGCATCGGATTGCAATTGTATTAATTTGGAAGATTTGAATTGTACATCGTCAATTCTGTTGATTCCTTCATTAACCAAACCTTCCATCAAAGCATCGTATTTTGATAAATCTTTTAACAAAATTTGAACTGACTGAGTGGCTATGTAATTAGATTTCTTTTTCTCGTAATCATAATTAGGATTTAAGGAAATTCGTTGGGTTTGGAAATCTTCTTGTGCAACATTCGATTTCTTGATGAATTTTAAAATGCCATCCATTTTCTTATCGTTCTCCCTTTTTACGTCCTCGGCTTTAGTTCCTTTTGTTTCAATTGAAATTGAAATCGAAACTTGGTCAGGAGCCACTTTTACTTTTCCTTCGCCAGAAACATTTATCATCGGAATTTGTTTTTGCTCCTGAGCGAATGAATTTGCCATAAATAGTATGGCAAGAATCAAAATTGCTTTTTTCATTTTATAAAATTTTAGTTTGTTTTCTAATTTCTATTCAAATCTTATGCCAATTATAACTTTCCTAATTTTGCCATCACAAATAGAATCAGAATAGGAATTGCTAAAAGTACTACCATAGAAGTATTATTTGTTAGCATTTCAGGGTCTTTTATCAATGTAATCAAATAACCGCCAATTGCACCTCCAAAATGTGCCGTGTGACCGATATTATCATTCTTAGCTTTCATGCCATAAATAGAATACAACAAGTAGCCAATACCGAAAAGATATGCAGGTATGGGAATGGGAATAAAAAATAAATACAAACTCATATTAGGATTAATCAAAATAGCTGAATAAATAATTCCCATTACCGCTCCTGAAGCTCCTATGGCTCTATAATTATAATCGTTTTTGTGCATGAATAAGGTAAGAAGGCTACCAAAAACTAAGCTTCCCATATAAATTAATAAAAAAGAAGTATTTCCAAAATACTGAATGACAACAGGCGCAAACATATAAAGTGTGAACATATTGAAAAATAAATGTCCCAAATCGGCGTGTAAAAAACCAGAAGAAATCATTCGGATTTGTTCTCCAGCTCGAATACTGCCAATGTGAAATTCATATTTTCTAAAAAATGCCAAATCATTAAATCCTTTGTAACTGAATAAACAAGTGGCGGCAATAACTGCAATTAAAAGTGAGTCCATAACTAATTTGAATGTATTTTAAGATGTAAATCTAATTAATATTTGTGGTAATAAAATAGAGCAATGAATCTAAAATTACTATCCTGACCATTTTTTGAATTATATTTGTTGAAAATATGGAGTTAATGCGTTTTCTTATTTACCTTATTGTTTATCCGTTTTTATGGTGCATTTCGATGTTGCCATTTAAACTATTGTATCTTTTTTCAGATTTCATGTATCTAATTGTTTATTATGTAATTGGTTACCGAAAAAAAACAGTGCGGGAAAATTTAGCATTGGCATTGCCTCAGTTGTCTGCTTCCGAACGATTAAACATCGAAAAAAAATCATTTAGGCATTTGTGCGATATGTTTCTTGAAATGATTAAAACAATGACTATTTCAAAAAAAGAGATCAGCAAACGTTTTGTATTTCCTAATCTTGAAGTATATAAAAAGCTTGAAGAACAAGATAAAAGCATTGCTATGATGCTGGCTCATTATGCTAGTTATGAATGGGTTATTTCGATGAATACCTATGTAAATTTCAGTGCATTTGCTATTTACAAAAAAATTGCAAATCCTCATTTTGATAAATTAGTTCGTGATATTCGTTCCCGATTTAAAGCAGCATTAATAACGACCAAAGAAACGGTTCCGTATATTATTAAAAATAAAAATAATCATTTATTGTCTATTTACGGATTTGCAAGTGACCAATCGCCCAAAGTTGCTTCTGCTTTTCATTGGCAAAAATTTATGGGAATCGAAGTTCCTGTTCATACTGGAGCTGAAATGCTTTCAAAAAAATATGATATGAATGTCATTTTCTTGAAAGTCAAAAAAGTAAAACGTGGTTTTTATGAAGCTAGTTTTGAAATCCTTTCGGAAAATGCTAAAGAAGTTCCAAACTATCAAATTACAGATAAATTCTTAAAACTAGTCGAACAACAAATTTATGAAGCTCCTGAATATTATTTGTGGACTCACAAACGTTGGAAACATAAAAGATAGATTTTAGAATGCCTATTGAATACAAAAAACCGTTTTAGAAAAATCTAAAACGGTTTTTTTGTTAATAATAAATAACTTGTTTTTTTATTCTGCCACAACTTTAAAACTACTATTTAAATTTTCGCCAGAAACATTCAATATATATATTCCTGACACTTTTTTGTTTGCAATATTTAAAGTAAAAGCTCCATTCGAATCAGAAACAACTTTCTCTTTAAGGATAATTCTTCCTGAAATATCACTTAATGTGGCAGTTGCCTGCGATTGTTTGTAACTAGGAATACTAACAAAAATTTGGTCTTTTACAGGATTAGGATAAACAGTACCATAATTGTTAAAGCTAAATTTTTCATTACTTAACATAGCTTGATTGTACAGGGCTGTTACTTCTGATGCTGTCAAGACATAATTAAACATTTTTAGTTCGTCAAACAATCCTTTGTATGGTGCAGGTGTGGTATTGGCAAACAACTCAAGGGCTCCAATGTTACCAATTACTAAATCTGTTGGTTCACCTATACCAACTGAAGTACCTGTTGCATCAGCCTTCTCGCCAGTTAAAACACCATTAGTATATATCCTCATTTTGGCTGCGGTAATATCTCTCATAATAACCACATTGACCCAAGTACTGTTAAAATAACTAGTTGCTGCTAATGTTGAATTAAGTTCAGTTTTAGTTACATCATTATCGATAGCAAATCGCAATTGATTACTTTTAATTTCGACATTAAATCTTCTACCTGTCGCGCCTGTTGTGGCATTTTTAGTCATTGAGCCTTTGCACAATATATAAGAACTTAAAGCTGTTGGAGACGTTGCCGGTAGCATACTTGCATCGGCTTTCATCCAAAATGAAACAGTAAATGAATTTTTATCAAAAAAAAGATTATCCTGATTTGGGACACTTACCATAAGTTTATTGGGTAATAATGTCGAGAAATCTATCGCATTATTGGCTTTACCAGCTACTCTTACAGCACTATTATCATAAGCTGCATCAATTTGACCATTATTAGCATAAGTTGAAATATCGGCAATTTGTTGTCCGTCGCCAGCAACTTCTTTAAAAGGCCAATGGCCAACAAGCTCAGGAGTCAATGCTTTGAAACTCCACACATCCCCAATTATATTTCCTTTTACATTAGAAGCATCTATTCTCCAATAGTAAGTTGTGGCAGGAATTAGACCATTAACTACATAAGAAGGAGAAGCAACATAAGCAAGATCGGCTAGCTTAGTCAAATTTGCTGCATCAGTTCCAAAATAAATTGAATAAGTGGTTGTGTTTGAACTACCCGTCCATTTTAAAGTTAAATTACCACTAACTAACTCAACAGTATTTGATCCTGAAGCAGGCGATGGAGCTGATGGTTTAGTTGGAGCCGATGGAATTGGCGGAGTAGTTAAGGATGCAATCGAAGTATAAACCGATGATTCTGTAGCATTGATAGCTTTAACTCTATAATAATATAAAGTATTTGGTGTTAAACCTGATTCGTTATAACTTGTTATATTAGCCCCCAATGTTGCAATTACCGTAAAATTAGTTCCATCTGTAGAACGTTCTAATACATAATTAGTTTCATTAGCAGCATTATCATTCCAATTCACAGTAAAAGAGCTTGCGGCTGGAACCTCAGTAGTAATTACATTAGTAAAAGTCACATTCGTTGGTGGAATAATAAAATCAGTAGGTGTTGTATTGGTTAGACCATTTATATAAACTTCTATATTCAAATATGGTGCATAAGTAGTGCTTACAGCCAAAGCATCGGCAACGTTTTTATTCAAGCCATTGGCATCTTCCCAAGCATCTGGCATTCCATCACTATCAGTATCCAAAGGAGCTGGAGCACCATAAACATGTCCAGCACCACCGTTACTAAAATTATATGGGGCTTTCGTTAAATCCGTTTGAACATAAACATAAGTTGCTGTTGTTCCTTTTGACATCAAATCAGAAATCATCAAATTATCAACCTGATCACGTCTTGGATAAGATGCTCCAACACCTAAAACAATTTTATCAAATGCATCTTGAGCAGTTAAAGTCGTATTCTTCATTGGATAATCATACGGCGTTGCCAAAATAGAAGCTGCATCTTCAACAGGATATCCTGTTAAATCGGCAGGAACTAATGTTCCATCCAAAATACCATTTCTATTATTATCGAAATAATTACCCGCTCCGTATAGAGAGAAAAGTGAGTTACCTCTATTGAAAGGAGTAGAAACTGTAGTACTTGTATTAGGACCTCCAATAAAATAATTATTGATAATGTTTACGTCTGAACTTCCTGCTGAATCTCCCCCCATAATGTAGGCGTCACCAGATTCGACATGTCCATAAGTATTGCCATAATTACCCCAATTGTAAACCACGTTATTTACAAATTCATTGATTCCTTTAATTTTATTATTTCGCGTTTTATTACAGATGTACAAATTCCCAATTAAACTTATCTTTCCACCAGATGGCTGCATCAATCCTCCAGCAGAGTGATTGTGACGATGCAAACCCTGACCTATAATACAATTTTGAAGAGTTATATTGTCTGGACTAGTTCCCTTACTGTCCCAGTTAATAGAAAATACTTCATCAGTACCCCAAGAAAAAGTCATATGATCTAAAATGATATTAGCTCCATTTGATATACCAGAAGCATCTTGATTTTGTGTCGTATCTCCATAACGAATACGAAGATATCGAGCTATTGTATTACTTGAGCCAGAAAAGGACACTTTTCCTAAAAGTACTATCCCTTCGCCAGGTGCTGTTTGTCCAGCAATAGTCGTGTTAGCTGCTACTGCAATTGCAGATGCAAGTTTTATGACACCACCAACTTTAAATATTACAAACCTACCCGGTTTACTAACTGCATCTCGAAATGAACCTGCTCCACTATCGTCTAAATTTGTTACAAAATAAACTTCAGGAGTTGCATATCCTCTTGCTCCAAGTGTGTATCGTCCAAAACCAGAAGCCTCTGGAAATGATAATGTTTGAGCATTTAAATCACCAAAAGTGATGATTAACCCACAAATCATAAAAATTTTAAGCAAATGCTTAACAATAAAATTATTTTGTTTCATAAAAATTGGTTGTAATTTTGGTTATTAGCTACTATTTTAGTTAAAAGCTAATTTAGCCTTAAAGACATAATATAGTATCCTGTACCATCCTGCATCATCAAAAGCCATTTTAGACTTTATCGTTTATTTTAATAAGCAATAAAACACCTCTTTCAGAGTTTAAAAAACCAAAAGAGTCGTTTCATTTTTTATGTAGTTTAAATTGAAATAGAATAGTTTGCTTTCAAATCAAAAGCTTTTTGAATATCCTAACAAAATGGTTTGCTTGTAATAAGGCTTGAATGGACTCTCCATAAAGTCTCCTTTCAAACTCGCTCTATGAGACAAAGAAATATTTTTATAGATTTTAAATTTTGTAATAAATAAGCCTTCAAACAGAACAGTCGTTGAAGTTTCTGAAAAATAGTCCGAAGAAATTCCTAATCGATATTGCATTTCTAACCATTTTTTGTATTTCCTGTCGTACCAAATATTAAGCTCTGCACCCAATTGTTTAAAAACAAATAAATCATAGTTATTATTGGCATCAAATGTTTGGGTATAAAATCCTGTATTAGCAATCTCTTGGCTTGTCAATCCATATAAACTAACGGAATAAGGTGCAAAAGAAAGTCTGAAATAATCATTGGGTTGGTATTTTATTCCTGGCGAAAGCACAATTTCATAAGGACTTAAAAAACCTTGAATCTTTCCGTTATTGTTGTAATCTTTAAAATAATTACCATCAAAAGTGGTAAAAATAGAAGTGTTTGTTTTGACAATTAAATTTACGTTCCACTTGCTGCTTTTGCCCAGTGAATAGGAGAAATCGTGTAAGGTTACGAATTCATCACTGACTTTTTGAATATGATCTGTAGCAGAAATTCCTGTTTTTTGTAAGGAAAGATTCCAATGAAGTTCATTGGTCATTGCAAATCTATTTCCTTCTTTGTAATAATCTAATCCTAAATCTAAAGCACTTGTTGCTGAAAAAGCTTTTTTATCAGGTCCCGAAGACGAATTAAATTCTAATATATTGCTAACATTCAAACCAATACCAAAAGTAAATTGATACGATTTTACAGGTTCTTCACCCGCAGGAATTGGTTCGGGGTCAAATAATTTATTGGCAACTAAATTAGAGTCATATTTATCATATTTTATAGTACTTACCACTGATTTTAAAATTGATGCTTTTACAACTTTATTAGCTGAATTAATATAAGCATAGGTATATTTTGTGTGATTTTCTTTTAGAATATTACATCGAATTTCGGTGCTGTCTTTTTTAATTATTACATCTTTCTGAGCAAATAAACTATTTCCTACAAGAAAAAGAAGAAACAATAAAAAAGGATTAAATACAACAGTTTTTGCTTTTTTACAGATTGATAAATGAAGCGTATTGTTATTCATATGGTTTCAGTTTGAGTAAAAAAAATTCAGGAGCTATTTAAAGAAAAACAGGAAATCAAATCTGATTTCCTGTTGATTATTTTAATCTATTTATTCGAAGCTCCTGTTCCTTTTTGATTAATTGCCATACAAGCACCATTTTCAATATCTAATAAAAAGTCAACTGAACCTCTTTTTGGGCTTGATTTTCCACCAGTTCCAGAAGACATAGTTCCTGTTTGAGACAAACCCCAACTCCAATCACAGGATAATGTGTATTGACCATCAGGCAAATCAGTTGAAATATCACAACTGCCATCAGGACAGGATAAACTTATTGTTTTTCCGTTACCTTTCATCGAGAAATGAAAATCTTGCATCGAAACTTTTCCTGCTCCACCACCTGAACCTTGAACAGTTGAACTAGAACTTACTGCACTCATTCCAGATGTTACTGAGGATGTTCTTTTTCCCGTTGCTTGTCCGCTAGCAGCATCTCTTGGGCTTTTCACTTGGCTAACTGAATTATCACTTGAACTCACATCATATATTACAACAAAAGGTTTGTGCTGTCTTTTTCCAGTAGCCATTCCGCTGGCACCATCTCTATTAGACATTTCAATTTTTGTGAAATTAAGCGAGCAACCTTGGTCTGTACTAACGACACTGCAACTTATTGCTCCTTTACCTTTTGCTAAATCCCAGTCTGAAGATTTTGCTGCTGGCTGTTGGGCAAATAATTGACTTGTAAAACTTGTAACTGCAATAAATGCTACTGTAAAAATAAATTGATTTTTCATGATTTCTAAAGTTAAAATGTTAGTTTATTTGTTGTTATAGTAGTAGATACTTTAAGTCCAAAAATTGTTACCCCTTAAAATTAAAAAATTAAAAAAAATAGTACTGAATTGTTTTCCAAAAATATAAACAGCTAAAATACATATGGTTACAAATTAAAAAAATATTATTCTCCTTTTACATCTGATATTTTTATAAAAGTATCCGAAGATTTTGTAGGCTTAGAAATACTGTCTTTAACAACTTTCTTATCTGCTTTACTCATTTTTATGGTATAATGTTGTTTTTCTGTAGTTGTCATTTTTCCCTCTCTTCCCTTCTGAGTAATTGTTTCATCTGACATTGATGTAGCAGAAGATTTGCCTTTTTGGATAACTGTTGCGTTACTACTTTGAGAAGTTTGATCGGAAATTTTCATATATCCGTTTTGTTGACTACTCGTTTTTTGGTTGTATCCCCTCTTAACTGCATCGCTTTTAACCTCAGTATCAGCATCTGGAGGCATATTTTTCAAATCATTACTCATTACTTTCCTACTAGCTGTTTTATTTATAGTATCCTTTTTGCTAACTTGCGCAAACGCTAAAACACCCATAAAAAAAGCTCCAATAAATGCGATCGATTTTTTCATATTTCAAGAAATTTAAAAGTGATAAAAATATTTTTTTTGTTACTAAACCCAATAATTCTATTTATGTTGCCATTTCGACTATTCACGGTCGTGGCGTTTTTGCTCAACATTCTATTAAAGCTGGCTCCATTATTGAAGAATGTCCCATTATAAAAATGAAACTTCAGGAAATGACAGTTAGAAAGCATATGTTGTTAAACTATTATGCTTTTATGATTGATGAACAAAGCGAATATACCGGAATTGCACTAGGTTATGGCTCTTTATACAACCATTCCGACAATTGCAATGCCATTTATTATTTCAACAAAGACAAAGAACTTATGATTTTTGAAGCAGTTCAACCCATCACAAAAGATGAGGAAATTACTATAAATTATCTTGGGCCTGAATCTGCTGGACAATCTATTGAAAGCTGGTTTAGCAAACCTGAATTGTAATCTATTTTCTTAAAAAACTTTATAAATATACAAGTTTTTATTTAACACATAAAAAAACTCACACCTTTTTGTTAAAAATATAAAAAAAATGCATCCAATATATAAAAACATTGAATGCATTTTTTTAACTAATTCTGCTTTTTGGATTAACTATTACTCAAATTCCAGCAATAATTTTGAATTCATCAATAATTTGAGAAATAAAAATTACTACTTACTATCATCAAATGGGCTTTGATGTAAAATTATCGTTTTAAAGAAAAATGAGACTTAAAAGTTTTTGATTTTAAATCCCCATTTGGCTCCATTTCTGTATAATTCAAAGTAAACCAATAATCTGAAGCTGGCATAAAATTACCAAGACGAGTGCCGTCCCATCCTAATTCCTTGGGAGATATTTCTTTTATCAATTTACCATATCGATCAAAAATATAAATCTGTGCTTGATAGAAATTCTTGAAATTTGGAATATTCCAATAATCATTAATACCATCATTATTAGGTGTGAAAAATTTGGGATATCCCATAATAGTAATTGGTTTAGTGATTAAAGTACAATTAACACTATCCTTTACTGTAATGCTATGTTCTCCGTATGGCAATCCATTAAAAACATTGGATTCTTGAAATTCATTATCGTCTAATTTAAAAAGAAAAGGCCCTGTTCCTCCAACAACCTGAACATTTACAGAACCAATTGTTGCAAAAGCTTCACTAACATTTGCTATAAAATCACTAGCCATTATCGATGAAGTTACTGATGCGAAAGCTTGATTAGAACAGCCCGATTTTGAATTTGTAACCAATACGGAATATTTTCCCTTTTCAAGAGCAGTATAAGTACTTTTGGTATCGCCATAAAGTAAAGTACCATTCAAAAACCACTGATATTCATTTTCAACATCAGATAAACCAGTGTCCAAAACATAACCATTTACTAAATTTCCGGTTGAGTCTAAACAAACTACACCATCGCTCAAATGAGGTTCTGGAGTTAGATTTATAGTCACTGCTTTGGTCATTTTAAATTCACAACCTAAAATGTTTTTAAATTCGAATGTAACATTATAATTTCCAGGAGCAGCATAAGTATGTTTAGGATTTTCAACTGTAGAAGTTGTTCCATCACCAAAATTCCAAAGAAAAGTATTTAATGTATTATCAGTATTTAAGGTAGTATTTGTAAAAACCACCTCTTTTTTATCGCAAGCATTAGCAACTTCAAAATTAATTATAGGATTCTGAAGATTTAAAACTGTTGAAATATTAACCTTACATCCTGTTACAGATGTCAATTCGCAAATGTATTTTTTTCCGTCAATAGGGTTGTCAATTTTTATTGTTTGGGTAGTTTCACCCGTTTCCCACAAATACTCGAAACCTGTAGGAGCTGAAAGAGTAACCCCATTAGAATCAACACAATAACTAGAACCTATTCTAAGCGAGGAACAATAAGCATCTACATAAGCATATCCATAATGACCTCCTAGCGAGCAATCACTAGTTTCGAATTCTACAGTAATATTTTTACCGATATAAGGACTTAAATCCAATCCTACAGTAGTCCAATCTTTATAAACAACTCCATATTTATCACAAGTTTTAAAACCAGGAAGATTGCTTGTAGCAATTACATTATAAGAACCACAAGTAGGATCTATGAGTTCTCTGTTGTCATTATAAATGTTTACTCTAAAGTAGGCTTGTTCTTCGGGTTTATGGCCTGGATCTTGTAAAACAACGGCATATTTATAAATAAATAAGGAATTGGCTTCTGTAATATCTACAGTATAAGATAGTGATTCGGCTTCTTTTCCCGTGCTGTCATTACCTAATCTTGCAGAATAGGAACCTCCAGGAGCTACAACTGACAAATTATCGCAGGTATTGGGATCTACTCCTTTACCCTTCATGATAGTATGCCTACCTTTAATAATTCCTGAATATTTGATTTCTACAGGACAACATTGACCCGTTCCTCCTTCCCAACCAACAAGGGTACCCGTTTCAAAATCTAAATTATAACAGGATTCTTGTGAAGAAACTACGTTTGTAATTAGAAAAACTATTAGTAAAAGTAGTGCGTTTTTTTTCATAACAGTTTTCTATTCGTTTCAAAATCAGATGGAAGTTATTTTACTGATTTCTTTTTCTAATTATAGCCCTTGGATATTGTAAAATTAATACTAATTTTTATCTTATTGCTAATTTGTATTCACTTATACAAAAATCTTACCAAAAATTACTGTGCGAAAAAAAACATCTAATACTAAATATAAAAGCCGTTTTAAATTTTACTCAAAAACGGCTTTTAATAAACTATAAAAGTTAAATTCCTGCTATAATCTTTATTTCATCAATGATTTTCAATGCCAAAGCATCGGCTTTTTCTTGCGAAGCTGCTTCGGTATAAATTCGAATAATGGGTTCAGTGTTGGATTTTCTAAGATGCACCCAGTTTTCGGCAAAATCAATTTTCACACCGTCAATCGTAGTAATATCTTCGTTTTTATATTTTTCGGTCATTGCCACCAAAATCGCATCCACATCTATTTGTGGTGTTAATTCAATTTTGTTTTTGCTCATATAATATTCAGGATATGAAGCTCTCAAAGCGGAAACACTCATTTTTTTGTTGGCCAAATGCGTCAAAAACAAGGCAACACCTACCAAACTATCACGACCGTAATGCAATTCAGGGTAAATAATTCCTCCATTGCCTTCTCCACCTATGATGGCATTGTTTTTCTTCATCAATTCGACAACATTCACCTCGCCTACTGCACTGGCTTCATAGCTTCCGTTATGCAAATTGGTCACATCACGCAAAGCACGCGAAGAAGACATATTTGAAACTGTATTTCCTGGAGTTCTACTCAAAACATAGTCTGCACAAGCTACCAACGTATATTCTTCGCCAAACATTTCGCCATCTTCTGATATAAAAGCCAACCGATCTACATCTGGATCAACAACAATACCTAAATCGGCTTTTTTCTCGACAACCAATTCTGAAATATCGGTTAAATGTTCTTTCAAAGGTTCTGGATTGTGAGGAAAATGTCCGTTAGGTTCGCAATACAATTTCACGACTTCAACGCCCATTAATTCTAATAATTTTGGAATAATAATTCCGCCCGATGAATTCACACCATCAACAACCACCTTGAATTTAGCCGCTTTTACAACTTCGATATCTACTAATGGCAAGTTCAAAACCTCATCAATATGAATATCCATATAAGCATTATTTTCAATAATTTCGCCCAAATTGTCCACATCCGAAAAATCAAAAGCTTCGGCTTCGGCAATTTGAAGGATTTTCTCTCCTTCGATTCCATTTAAGAACTCCCCTTTTTCATTCAACAATTTCAAGGCATTCCATTGTTTTGGATTGTGCGAAGCAGTAAGAATAATTCCTCCATCGGCACTTTCTAAAGGTACTGCCACTTCAACAGTTGGCGTTGTAGAAAGCCCTAAATCGATTACATCAATCCCTAAACCAATTAATGTATTTACCACCAAATTATGAATCATTGGACCAGAAATACGAGCATCACGACCAATGACAACTTTAAAATTTGTTTTGAATTTATCGTTGATTGTTTGTTGTTTTAACCAGGTTCCATAGGCCGAAGCAAATTTTACTGCATCAACCGGAGTCAGGTTTTCGCCTACTTTTCCGCCAATAGTCCCTCTAATTCCTGATATCGATTTTATTAAAGTCATTTTGAATTAAATTTAGATTTAAAAATTTTTGACTACAAATATAATAAACACAGTTTAGAAAAGTCATTTAAAATTCATAGATTAGTCGAATGAATTTTCTAGCACATATCTATCTTTCTGGCGAAAACGACTTGATAAAAATTGGCAATTTTATGGCCGATGGCATTCACGGAAAACACTTCGATTCTTTTCCTATAGAAATTCGAAAAGGAATTATTTTGCATCGAGAAATTGATACTTTTACCGATTCACATCCTTTATTTAGACAAAGCACCAAACGTTTGCACGCTAATTATCATCATTATTCTGGAATTATTGTCGATATTTTTTACGACCATTTCTTGGCAAAAAACTGGAAAAATTATTCGGATGAAAAATTGGAAGATTATACAGAACGCTTTTACCAATCTTTGAGAGATAATTTTGAAGTTCTTACTCCTAAAACCCAAAAGATGGTACCTTATTTAGTTACTCAAAATTGGTTATTGAGCTATCAAACTGTAGAAGGCATTGAAATAATTTTAGAAAAAATGGATAATCGAATGAAACGCAATTCGAATATGCGATTTGCTGTAGCTGAATTAAGAACTTTCTACTCTGAATTTGAAGAAGAATTCACTCTATTCTTTGAAGAAATAAAATCCTATTCCAATCAAAAGAAACAAACCCTATAACCAATGAGTTTCATTCAAAATTTAGAAAACGCTTTTCAAGAAAATAGTAATCCTGAAAATGCTTTGGCTATGGCCAAATATATGCGAAACCATTTTTCGTTTTATGGAATAAAAACCGACCAAAGAAGACTTGTTTTTAAATCGATTTGGAGCGAAAATCAGATAGAAGTTTCAGCTCATTCTAGGGAAATTGCTTTGCAATTATTTTTAAAACCAGAACGTGAATTGCACTATTGCGGACTTGAAATCCTGATAAAACAATTGAAAAGAAATTATAGAATTGAAGATATTCAACTAATTGAAAAACTATTAATTACCAACTCCTGGTGGGACAGTGTCGATACGATTTCAAAAAATATTTTAGGTCAATATTTACTTGAACATCCGCAAGAAATCGAAAAAGTGATAGAACGTTTTTCGAATTCAGACAATATGTGGCTCAACCGCAGTGCGATTCTTTTTCAATTGGGATTCAAGCAAAAAACCAATTTCGATTTATTGAAATCAGAATGTGAAAAACATAAAAATTCTAACGAGTTTTTTATTCAAAAAGCCATAGGCTGGGCATTACGAGAGTATGCAAAAACGAATCCTCAAGCAGTAAAAAATTATGTAGCCAACACTAATTTAAAAAATTTAAGTCAAAAAGAAGCCTTAAAAAACATTCTTTGATTTCTAAATAAGTATTTTTGTACACTTCTAAAAAAGCAAAATGTTAAAGAAAACAATTTATAGAATTGAAAACCTAATTGCCTGGTCGCGGGATAAAATCACAAACAAACAATTTATATTTTTATCTAGTGTTTTGGTTGGTATTTCTTCGGCTTTTGCAGTAATTGTTTTAAAAGCTTTTGCCCACAGTATTTTTACTTTTGCTACCTATGTTACCAGTATTAGCATCTTCAAATACGGTTTTATCAAAGGAATGCTACCCGTTATAGGAATTATGCTAACTGTTTTTGTTGTCAAAAGATTTTTAGGAGGCACTATTGACAAAGGAACTTCTCAAATATTATATGCAGTTGCTAAAAAAGCTAGTATCATTCCGAAGAAGCAAATGTATGCCCAAATTGTAACTAGCTCACTTACTGTTGGTTTAGGAGGTTCAGCTGGATTAGAAAGTCCTATCGTAATTACGGGAGCTGCTTTTGGATCTAATTATGCACAACGTTATAAATTAAGCTACAAAGACCGAACACTTCTTATTGGTTGTGGTGTTGCTGGAGGTATTGCAGCTGCATTTAACGCCCCAATTGCAGGGGTTTTGTTTGCTATTGAAGTACTGTTAGTTGATGTCAGTATTTCGGCTTTTACCCCAATTATGATTGCTGCAGCGACAGGTGCATTAGTTTCTAAAATTGTTTTGAAAGAAACAATCCTGTTAACTTTCAAACAGCAAGAAGGCTTTGATTATCACAACATTCCCTATTACGTTTTACTTGGATTGATTACAGGAGTTGTTTCGGTTTACTACTCAAGAAATTTTCAAAGAGTAGAACATATTTTTGCCCGACTGAAATTTTCACCTTATAAAAAAGCTTTTTTTGGAGCTTCAATTTTAGCCTTATTAATATTTATTTTTCCAACCCTATTTGGAGAAGGTTATGAAAGTATTAAAACCTTATCTGAAAATGACCCAGGTCAATTACTTGAAAACACGCTATTTAGTAGTTACAGAAATAATAGTTGGGCACTTCTATTATTCATTGGCTTAACGGTCATGCTCAAAACATTTGCAACAGGAATTACTTTAGGAAGTGGAGGAAATGGAGGAAACTTTGCACCTTCAATGTTCCTAGGTTCCTATGTTGGATTTTTCTTTTCTACTTTTTTAAATCAAATAGGACTCACAAAATTACCTGTTAGTAATTTTACAATGGTGGGGATGGCAGGGATTTTAAGTGGATTATTTCACGCTCCATTGACAGCTATTTTCCTTATTGCCGAAATAACGGGTGGTTATGACTTAATGATCCCGTTGATGATTGTAGCTTCTATTGGATTTACAATTTCAAAACGATTCGAAAAACACTCTATGGATGTGAAAAATTTAGCCCGAAAAGGTCATGTTTTAACCACCAATAAAGACACCAATATCCTTACTACTTTAGACACTAATTCGATTATTCAAACTGATTTTTTGACGGTTAGTCCAGACGAAAATTTAGAAAAATTGGTCGATTTGATATCCCATTCGAATCAGGTTATTTTTGCCGTTGTTGACAAAGAAAAAAACTTATTAGGAATCGTTCATTTTAATAATATTAGAGAAATAATCTTCAACCAATATCGGGTAAAATATACTTTGGTGAAAGATATAATGATAGAACCTCTGGAAATTATTTATCCTACCGATAGTATGGAAACGGTAATGAACAAGTTCGAAAAAGCTAAAGTTGTTTTTCTTCCTGTAATAAAAAACAGTAAGTATTATGGATTTATTTCGAAATCCAATGCTCTCGAAGCCTATAGAACCAAGCTAAAATCGATGACAATAGAATAATTTGTATGCCAACACTAGAAACTCTTTTATTACAGCTCAATTCTATAAAAGTCATTGATGACACCATTCCCTATTCGCAATATATTCCATTAGATTTATCAATTTCCAATTTGGATTTATCTCAAATTGACATAAAAAACCCCAATGATTTTGAAATTTATATAGAAACTTATCTTAAAAAAAACAATGCAAAAGTAGCTTTTGGCGGTTATAATGAAGTGAGAAATCTATACAAACAATCGTCACTTTTTGGAGATGGACAAGCAGATGAAAGAAACATTCATATCGGGATGGATTTGTGGATAAAAGCTGGAACGCCTGTCTTAGCAGCTATAGACGGAATAGTTTATGGATTTGATTACAACGCTGGAAAGGGAAATTATGGGCCAACCATTATCTTAAAACATAATTTAGAAAATCATTTTTTTTATACTTTATATGGTCATTTATCAATTGAAAGTATTCAAAATATTGAAATTGGCTCCTTTTTCAAAAAAGGGCAACAGCTAGCTACTTTGGGCGATTCGACAGTAAATGGTGGCTATTCTCCGCATTTGCATTTTCAAATTATAAAAAACATAGAAGATAATTTTAGTGATTATCCTGGTGTTTGCAACCAAAAAGATTTGAAATATTACCTAGAAAATTGTCCTGACCCCGATTTATTATTAAAAATTAAATAATAAATATTCAATAGTAATTTCTTTATTCAAAATCACAATTCATTTATTTTGGGCTTATCACTATTTTATTACTAAATTAGATGCTATAAAAAAGTAATTCTAAAAAAAAATCATTAGCTTTACGTTTATTATACAATTAAATTAATGACAGCAAACGAAGGCATCATTACAAAATTCTACACTGCATTTGCCAACGCTGATGCTAATCAAATGTGTGAATGTTACCATCCTAAAATTCAATTTAGTGATCCTGCTTTTGGAACATTAAATGGCAATGATGTATGCCAAATGTGGAAAATGCTCCTAGAAAAAAGCAAAGGAAACATAAAAATTGAATTCTCAGAAATTAAAACAAAAGGACAGTATGGCTCTGCACTTTGGATTGCAACTTACAATTTTAGCAAAACAAATCGTAAAGTGGTAAATTCAGTATCTGCAAAATTTCACTTTCAAGACGGATTGATTGTCAAACACATCGATGATTTTGACATTTGGAAATGGGCAAAACAAGCACTGGGAATCAAAGGCTTACTCCTTGGATGGACAGGCTTTATGCAGAAAAAAATTCAAGAAAACGCTCGAAAAACGCTAAAAACATATAGTAAAAAAGAATAATATCTGAATCATAATTATTCTTGTTTTGAGTAAAACCTATTTTTTACACCTAATTAATGTTTTGAAATTAATTCAAAACAATCCTAAAAACTGAAACATTAAAGAATCTTCATTCTTATATGAAAACAGAAAATATAGCAAAAGAAAGCATCACTGCAAACGAAGATAAGTATCGTGCCCTTTTCGAATCAAATAGAGATAGTATTACTATATCTAGACTTGACTCGAAAGGAAATTCGAGCCTTTTTATTGAAGTTAACCTAGCTACAACTGAACTTTTTGGATTTAGTCAAAAAGAGTTATTAGCGATGCGTTTTAATGACCTTGAAATAATCTCCGAAAAAGAAAAAATCTCTAGAACAAAAGAGTTATTGTCTAAAGGGAAAATAGATTTTGAAACCATTATTAGGGACAAAAACGGTGACAACAGAAATATTGAGGTAAAAGCGGTTTTAATAAATTATGAAAGTAGTCCTGCTGTAATGAACATTGCCCGAGATATTTCAGTTAGCAAAAAAATTGAAGAAAACTCAAGAAAAACTGAAGAAAACCTAAAAACAATTCTCGAAGCTATACCAGATTTACTCTTTGAAGTAGGTCATGATGGCAAAGTATATAACTATCATTCACATAACAAAGATTTTTTAGCCGTTCCGCCTGATGAAATTGTTGGGAGTTTTTTACAGGACATTTTACCTCAACAAGTAATAGAAACTTGCTTTTCAGCCATTGAAGAAGCTAGCCAAAAAGGATGGTCTTTAGGCAAACAATATTCACTACAATTGCCACAAGGCAAAATTTGGTTCGAGCTTTCAGTCTCTAAAATAAAGGAAACCAAAGAAAAAAGCATAGACAATCGCTTCATTGTTCTTGCACGAAACATCTCTGTGCGAAAAGAAATAGAAAAAGCACTTATTGAAAGCGAAAAATTTTTAAAACAAACTCAATTTATAGCGCAGCTAGGGTCTTATACTTTAGAAATTGAAACTGGCAAATGGATAAGTTCTGAACTTCTTGATTCTATTTTTGGCATAGACCACAACTTTAATCGCACAATTGAAGGCTGGACATCCATTATTCATCCTCAATGGCAACAAACGATGACAGACTATTTTGCCAATGAAGTGATTGGTAAAAAAGAAAACTTCAATAAAGAATACCAAATCATTAGACAAAAGGATAATGAAGTGCGATGGGTTTGGGGAAATGGAGAACTAATTTTCAATGAAAAGAATGAGCCTATAAAAATGATAGGTACCATTCAAGACATTACTGAACGCAAACTAGCAGAATTTGAAATAATAAAATCCAAAGAAGAAGCCGAGAAAAGTAGAGAATACTTAGATAAAATCATCAATAATGTGGGTGATCCTCTTTTTGTAAAGGACGAACAAAGTCGAATTTTGATTGCGAATGATGCTTTTTGTAAATTATTTGGCATAAACAAGATTGACATTATAGGCAAAACACTTGCCGAAAATGTAAGCGAAAAGGAACAAGAATCATTTCTAAGAATAGACAAACAAGTAATTGCAGATGGTCTAGAAAACATAAACGAGGAAACACTTACCATAAGAGGTGGTGAGTCTTTAACAATTTCAACAAGAAAGACCCGATTTATTGATGCCAATGGCAATAAGTTGATTGTGGCAGTAATCCACGATATTTCTGAACGCAAAAAAAATGAAATAGAACTCAAAAAAAGTGAAGAAAATCTGCAATCTATTTTTGATTCTGTTTCAGAAGCCATTTATGTACTTGATGAAAATGGAACTTTTATTGATGTAAATAAAGGTGCCGAATTAATGTATCAATTGTCTAAATCCGAACTCATTGGAAAAAACCCTCAAAGTGTTGCAGCCCCTGGACTCAATGATCTCAACGAAGTAAATAGAATAATTCAATCTGTATTTGAAAACGGTGTTCCTATCTCGATAGAATTCTGGTCTATTCGCAAAAATGGTGAAATTTTCCCCAAAGAAGTAGTCATCAATAGAGGAAAATATTTTGGAAAACACGTTCTAATCGTTACCGCCCGCGACATAACTAAACGCAAAAAAAACGAAATTGCACTCCGAAAAAGCGAAGAAAAGTTAATGAATATTTTTAATCTAGCCAATTCAGGGATTATTCTAGCCGATTTGAACGGTAATTTTTTGGAATTCAACGATTGGTGGCTCAAAATGACAGGCTATTCGCAGGAAGAATTCAGCAACTTGAAAAATTTAGGTGTTACCCATCCAGTTGATTTGGAAAAAAGCAAAAGGATGTTATCAAAATTAATAAATGGCGAAATAGATAAATATGAACTTGAGAAACGCTATATAAAAAAAGACAAAACAATCTTTTGGGGTCAAACCTCCGTATCTGCTATAAAAGATAAAAACAACACTATTACAAGCACAATTGGAGTTGTTACTAATATTACCGAAAAAAAAATAGCAGAACAATTACTTCGAGAAAGCGAAAAAAAATATCGAGGTCTAGTCGAAAATTCACCAGACGGAATTATTACCTATGTCGGTGACAAAATCACTTATGCCAACGATGAAGCGGTTCGAATTGTAAATGCTGACAATAGTGATCAAATTATTGGAAAATCGGTCTTAGAATTCGTTCATCAAGATAGCCTAGAAAGTGTAATTGAAAAAATGAAAGAAGTAATTGTTGACGAATATGCTTCTAGGGTGGTCGAAGAAAAGCTCGTTTCTTTAACTGGTCAAACAGTATATGTCGAACTAAAAGCTATTCCAACATTATATGAAAAACAAAATGCTGTTCAAGTTATTATACACGACATTACTGAACAAAAACAAACACAAGACAAAATAAAACAACTATCGCAAGCAGTAGAACAAAGCCCTGTTGCCATTGAGATTACGGATAAATTTGGAACAATCGAATACGTCAATTCAAAATTTCTTGAAACAACGGGTTATTCCTATGATGAAATTATTGGGGTAAATTCGAATATTTTAAAATCAGGCCATTCATCGCCAACTGAGTATAAAAAATTATGGGACACCATAAATTCAGGCAAAGAATGGTATGGCGAATTTCATAACAAGAAAAAAGATGGAACTAAGTATTGGGAATTTGCGTCAATATCTCCAATTTTAAATTCGCAAGGAATTACAACCCATTATATTGCAATTAAAGAAGATATTACAGAACGCAAAATTATTGAACAACAACTCATCTTAGCCAAAGAAAAAGCAGAAGAAAGTGATCGTTTAAAATTAGCTTTCCTTGCCAATATGAGTCACGAAATTCGTACTCCAATGAATGGTATTCTAGGTTTTACCGAACTTTTAAAAGAAAAAGATTTGTCAAGTGATATTCAACAAGAATATATAAACATCATTGAAAAAAGTGGCAAACGAATGCTAAACATTATCAATGATATCATTAGTATTTCAAAAATTGAATCAGGACAAATAGAAATAACTACATCCGAAACGAATATAAATGAACTGTTTGACTATTTAACCACTTTCTTTAAACCAGAAGCCAAACACAAACAAATATCACTTTTTTCATCAAAAGCATTGCCTCCAAATGAAAGTTTTATAAAAACTGACCGTGAAAAATTATACGCAATTCTAACTAATCTTGTGAAAAATGCCATCAAATTTACAAGCAATGGCAGCATCGAAATTGGTTGCGAAAAAAAAGAAGGTTATCTAGAATTTTTCGTGAAAGATTCTGGTTTAGGAATTTCAGATTCTCAAAAAAATATAATTTTCGAAAGGTTCAGACAAGCAAACGATACCATTAGTCGAACACACGAAGGCTCTGGTTTAGGATTGGCCATTTCAAAAGCCTATGTTGAAATGCAAGGCGGACGCATTTGGGTAGAAAGTAAAGAAGGAGTTGGGAGCAGTTTTTATTTTACACTACCTTTCGATTCAGAATATGAAAGTAAAGAAAACTTGGTTGTAGAAAAAATAACATCTTGTGACCAAGAAGAAAACAAAATCAATGACCTCAAAGTATTAATAGTCGAGGACGATGCGATCTCTAAATTGCTAATTACTATTGCTGTAAAACCTTTTAGCAAAGAAACTTTGAAAGTGAGCACAGGTTATGACGCGATTGAAACCTGTCGGAATCATCCTGATATTGACTTAGTGATGATGGATATAAATATGCCCGAAATGGGTGGTTATGAAGCCACAAAAGAAATACGTAAATTCAATAAAGATCTAGTAATCATTGCTCAAACCGCAAACGGAATGCAAAGCGATCATGACAAAGCCATTGCAGCTGGATTTACTGATTACATTTCAAAACCAATAAACATTTCTACATTAAGCAAATTAATATGCAAGCATTTCAAGAAATAAATTCGAATAATATATTTTAATACATCAACATTTATATTTTTTTCTGTTTTTATTTCTTATAAACTACTAATCAATAGTTTATAAAAACTATCATTTCTGTTACTCTATAGAAAAATAGTGGGTTTTATATAAAATATGATATTTTTTCACTAAATTTGAGTGTATCTAGTTTGCTTATTTACTAATAGCTATTAAGAATCTTCTTTTTAAAAAAAATATAAAACAAAACATAGTTGATCAATAGCAATTAATTAAACATCCTGATATCCGACTTTTAGATAATGATAGACTACACTCAATTCTATAAATTAATTATTATCAGAAAAGTCAACTTATTTCTAAAAAAACTGGTTTTAATTCAAAGAGGTAAAACTTTGAAAAAAGCAAAATTAAGTCATAATTCAAACACTAAATAATTATGAAAAAGGGCGTTCCAAAATCAGAACTTGAAATAATTCTTCATAAAAAAGGAACTGAAATCAAAAAAAACAAAATTTCCATTGATGATTCTAACCATACAGCATCAGAAATAATTAAGATTTTAAACGAATTCGAAATTCTTAGTTCGTTAGAAAGCAAAAAACTAAAAGAAGAATTAAAAATAACCCAAGAACATTCAGAAATTACTGGTCCAAAATATACTGAATTATATGATTTTGCGCCTTCAGGCTACTACATTCTATCAGATTCAGCCGAAATTCTAGGATTAAACTTAATGGGAGCCAACATTCTAGGCAAAGAACGCAGCTATTTATTACACCGACGATTTACCTTTTTTATTGATGATGATGATAAAATTGCTTTTAGCTCCTTTCTCAACAAAGTTTTTGCAAGCGAAACCAAAGTAAGCTGTGAAATAAGATTATATATAAACAAAACTACTCTTTATCTTCATCTTGATGGTATTGTCATCGAAAATAAAAAGCAATCGCTTATAACTGCAATTGATATCACAGAAAAAAAAATAAATGAACAAAGACTAAAAATAAATGAACAAAAATACCAAACTATTTTTGAAAATGAAAGAGACAGTATAGGCATATTTAGACTTGACAAAGATGGTGAACCCAGTCGTTTTATTGAAGTAAATAATGCTACTACAAGACTTTTTGGCTATTCAAAAGAAGAACTTTTGTCATTTACCGTTTTCGACTTAGAAAAAGTGTCTAAGAAAACAAAGGACGAAAGAATAAAAAACCTAAAACTTCACGGTAAAATTGATTTTGAAACCGTGGTAATAACAAAAAGTGGTGAGAATAGAGATGTTGAAGTTCAAGTTGCACTCATCAACTACATCAATGAACCCGCAATAATGAATGTTACAAGAGACATTACTGAGCGCAAACAGCTGGAAAATAATATTAAGAAAGCCTATGAAAATCTAGGAACAATTATGGAAGCCATTCCTGATTTGCTATTTGAAGTTGGACTTGATGGAAAAATTTATCATTACCAGTCTCATAGCGATGAACTTCTTGCCGTACCACCAGAAATGTTTATTGGAAAATTTTTTCAGGAAGTACTTCCTGTCGAAGCGTCCAATGTAATTTTTGAAGCATTAAAAGAAGCCAACAAAAATGGGTGGTCAATTGGAAAACAGTATTCGCTAGAGATTCAAAAAGAGAAATTTTGGTTCGAACTTTCCGTTTCGCCAATCAATGATGTCAAAAACAAGGACAATCACTTTATTGCCCTCTCCAGAAACATTACTGTACGAAAAAAAGCTATCGAAGCCCTTAAAGAAAGTGAAGAAAAACTTCAAACTATATTTGAGACTGCCAATTCAGGAATTTTATCCGTAAACAAAAAAGGAGAATTTATTTTTGTTAATGATTGGTGGATAAAAAACCTTGGTTATACATATGAGGAAATATATAAATTGACATTTCTTGATATCACACATCCTGATGATATAGAGCAAAGTAAACTATTAGTACAGAAAATTTGTAATGGGGAATTAGATAAATTCAGTTTTGAAAAAAGATATATAAGAAAAGATAAATCTGTTTTTTGGGGCAATGTATCCATCTCGCCCACTCGAAACAAAAACAATGAAATAGAAAATATTACTTCTATCGTTATTGACATTACGAGTCAAAAACTAGCAGAAGAAGCTCTTAAAGAAAGTGAAAAATTCTTAAAAGAAACTCAATTTATAGCACAGCTAGGATCCTACTCCTTAGATATTCAAACTAGTAAATGGGCAAGTTCTGAAATTCTTGATTCTATTTTTGGGATTAATTCAAATTTTGACCATACAACTGAAAATTGGACAACCATAATTCATCCTGAATGGAAACAAACAATAATGGATTATTTTACCAATGATGTAATTGGCAAAAAACAAGCATTCGACAAAGAATACAAAATAATTAAACAAAACAATCAAGAAGAACGATGGGTTCACGGAATTGGCGAATTAGTTTTTAATGACAAGAATGAGCCTATAAAAATGATAGGAACCATTCAAGATATAACCGAACGCAAAAACGCAGAATTTGAAATAATTAATGCCAAAGAAAAAGCTGAAATAAGCAGCGAATACCTGCACAAAATAATGAATAACGTGGGAGATCCAGTTTTTGTAAAAGATGATCAAAGTAGAATTTTGATTGCCAATGATGCTTTTTGTAAAATGTTTGATAAAAACAAAGTCGAAATTATAGGAAAAACACTCGCCGAGGACGTATCTAAAGAAGAACAAGAATCTTTTTTAAAAATAGACAAACAAGTACTTGAAGACGGACAAGAAAATATAAATGAAGAATTATTAACCGTCAGAGGAGGTAAAACTTTAACCATTTTAACAACCAAAACAAGATTTATAGATGCTAATGGTAATAAGTTCATTGTATCAGTAATACACGATATTACTAGACGAAAACAAAATGAAAAAAAAATTCAAGAAAGCGAAAATTTTTTAAAAAAAACACAGCTTATAGCCAATCTTGGAACTTATACTTTAGATATTGAAACTGCCAAATGGAACTGTTCTGAAGTCCTAGATTCGATATTTGGTATTGACGCTAATTATGAAAAATCATTAAGCGGATGGAAACCTATCATTCATAAAGATTGGCGTGAACCCGTTACAGAGCATTTCTTTAGTGATGTATTGGGCAAAAAAAACACATTTGATTTAGAATTTAAAATCATAAGACAAAATGATGGTTCAGAAAGATGGATTCATGGTTTAGGCGAATTACAATTCAACGACAAGAACAAACCTATAAAAATGCTTGGAACCATTCAAGACATTACAGAACGCAAGGAAAAATATAAAGAATTAGAAAAACTCAACAGAGCACATTTACTTAATAGCGAAATTAACAATCTGATCCTTAGAGCTCATAATCAAGAAACACTTTTTCAAGAAATATGCAAAATTGCAATTAATTATGGCAAATTTCGAATGTGCTGGATTGGTCTTCTTGACGAAGCTACAAATGAAATAATTCCAACAAATTGGTATGGATATGAAGAAGGTTATCTTTCAAAATTGAAAAGTATTCATATCGAAAATCCAGATGAAGGCAAAGGCCCCACTGCGCAGGCAATCCTTACAGGTAAATCTATTGTTTGCAATGATATCGCAAACGACACTAAAATGAATCCTTGGCGCAATGAAGCCTTAAAAAGAGGGTATAATTCTTCGCTTGCACTGCCAATCATAATTCGCAACAAAACCATTGGCATCTTTAATTTGTATTCTGAGGAAAGCAATTTTTTTATGAGTAAAGAGGAAATTGAATTACTCGAAAAAGTTTCAGATAATATGGCTTTCTCAATTGAAACAATTTTAAATAAACAAGATCGAAAACAAGCAGAAGAAAGATTTCGAGATATTGTAGATTCTACCAATGGAATTGTTTGGGAAGCTGATGCCAAGACTTCAACCTATTCCTATATAAGCAAACAAGCCGAACGATTAACAGGCTATACATTAGAAGAATGGTGTGTGCCCGGATTTTGGGAAAATCATTTGCATCCAGATGATAAACAAAAAATAATCGCTTTTTGTGCTTTACAAACAGAAAAAATGATATCCTATGATATTACTTATCGTTTTATTACCAAAAAAAACAAAATCATTTGGCTCAAAGCTCTTACAAACGTGATTGAGGAAGATGGAAAACCAAAATGGTTGCGAGGAGTAATGTTTGATATTACAGAACAAAAAGAAACCGAAGAATCATTATTTGAAAGTGAAGAAAAATACCGCAGTCTTGTTGAAAATTCAACTAATGCGATTGTCATTCATGTCAATGGTAAAATTGTTTTTGTCAACAATGAGTGTGTCAATTTAATAGCATCCAAAAACCAAAACCAAATTTTAGGAAAATCTATTTTACAATTTGTACACCCTTTCAATCGCGCAGAGGTTTACAAAATGTTGAAAGAAGTTTCTAAAGAAGGAAATTCTTTCCCATCAACTGAAGAAAAATTTCTTCGTATGGACGGAGTAACCATTGATGTAGAAATAAAAGCAATACCCACCATATTTCAACGCAAACAAGCCGTTCAACTCATCATACAAGATATCACAGAACGCAAAAAATCAGAAGTTCAACTTCGACAACTGTCACAAGCCGTTGAACAAAACCCTGCCACTATTGTCATTACTGATATCTTGGGAAATATACAATATGTTAATCCAAAATTTGAATTAACAACTGGATATTCGTTTGAAGAAGTTAAAGGTAAAAATTCAAGAATCCTCAACTCAGGTCATACAAAACCAGATGAATACAAAAAGATGTGGGATTCTATCGTTTTAGGCAACGATTGGCACGGCGAATTTTATAATAAGAGAAAAGATGGTACTTTTTACTGGGAATATGCCTTGATTTCGCCAATAATTAATGAAAAAGGCGAAATTACGCACTATATTGCTATTAAGGAAGACATAACCGGTCGCAAAAAAATTGAGAAAGAAAAACAACTCCTTACTGAAAGTTTAACCGAAGCACAAACTTTGGCTAAAATAGGTAGTTGGGAAACTGACTTAACTACTTTTGATGTAGTATTATCAGAAGAACTCTATAAAATTTATGAACTTGACCCTACTAGTTTTCAAGCATCGCATTTAGGGATTATGAACAATATTCATCCAGATGATCGTGAAAGAGTGGATGCACAATTCAAAAACTCCTTTAATAAAAACACTTATAATAGGATGGAACATCGCATTATAACCCCATCAGGAAAAATAAAATACGTAGAAGCTAATTGGCATATTTCATATGATGAACAAGGACATCCTTTGAGAGCTATTGGTACAACTCAAGACATAACCCAATCCAAACTAACCGAGTTTGAATTGACAAAAGCGAAAGAAAAAGCTGAGGAAAGTGATCGTTTAAAATCAGCCTTCCTAGCTAATATGAGTCACGAAATTAGAACTCCTATGAACGGAATTTTAGGTTTTACAAAATTGCTTAAAGAACCTAAATTATCCGGTAAAGACCAACAAGAATATATCAATATCATTGAGAAAAGTGGTAATAGAATGCTAAGCATCATCAATGATATCATTAGCATATCTAAAGTAGAATCAGGACAAACAGAAATTTCAATATCTGAAACAAACGTAAACGAACAGATAAAAGATCTTTATACTTTCTTTAAACACGAGGCAAATCAAAAAGGATTAGAACTTACCTATTCCAATACGTTAAACGATAAGGAAGCAAACATCAAAACCGATAAGGAAAAACTAGACGCCATTTTAACCAATCTCGTAAAAAATGCTCTCAAATTTACAAATGAGGGCACTATAGAATTTGGATATGCAAAAAAAGGTGAATTCTTAGAATTTTTTGTAAAAGATACTGGCACAGGAATTTCTGAAAACCAAAAAGAACTTATTTTTGAAAGATTCAGGCAAGCCAACGAATCAGTAAGCAGAAATTTTGGCGGTTCTGGTTTAGGATTAACGATTTCTAAAGCTTACACTGAATTACTTAATGGTAAAATTTGGGTCGAAAGTGAAGAAGGAAAAGGAAGTACGTTCTATTTTACAATTCCGTTTATACCCACTAAAAATGAAGTAAAGGAAGAAGAAATTAATACAAAAATCGAAAAAATAGATGCTCCTTTACGAAAACTAAAAATATTAATTGTCGAAGATGATGCCGTTTCGAAATTGCTAATCAAAATTGCAGTCAAAAAATTTGCTGGAGAAATCCTGAACGCAAATACCGGAATAGAAGCCATTGAAGCTTGCCGCAATCATCCCGATATTGATTTAGTAATGATGGATGTAAATATGCCCGAAATGGGCGGATATGAAGCTACAAACAAAATAAGAGAATTTAATAAAGACCTTGTGATTATTGCTCAAACAGCTAATGCTTTTGCAAGTGACAGAGACGATGCAATTGCTGCTGGATGCACTGATTATATCTCTAAACCCGTAAATTTAGCGTCATTGAGTACACTAATTTACAAGTATTTCAAATAATTTTTTTGTTTGACCTATGTAAAAAACTAAAACGATAATTCAAATAAAATGAAGAAGAATTAATCTTCTCAAAAAAGTTTAAAAGCTTATAATCCTGAATTATTATGATGACAATCCCAACGAATAAGAAATTTTCAGTTTTAGAAATTCTGCAGTACACTGTATTGATTTCAATCTTGCTTTACTTTGGAAAACCTCTTTTTATTCCGTTGAGTTTTGCCTTACTCATCAGCTTCATACTTTATCCAGTATGTAAATGGCTGGAAAAAAAAGGAATTAGCAAAAGCATTTCTATTTTCATTTCTATTTTTGGAATCTTACTCTTTTTTGGAGCCCTACTCTATTTACTTTTTTTGCAACTAATTGAGTTTTCAAACGAATGGCAATTATTAAAAGTAAAACTTTTGGAAACAGGAACACAATGGAGTATTTATTTGTCGGAGCAATTCAATCTCAGCTCCGAAAATCAATCTTTATTTCTAAAAAATGCAATCAACAATTCAGGAGCACAAGCAATTTCATTTATACAAAACACTTTATCTTCTCTATCCGAATCAGTATTTTATTTAATAATTATCCCCATTTATTCGGCGCTTATTCTCTATTATCGTCAATTATTGGTCGATGTACTTTGTCAGATTTTCTCATCAGAAAAAAAAGAAACCATTCGAGAAATCCTTATTCAAACTATTCACTCCTATTATGATTTTATCAAAGGAATGCTTGTGGTGTATCTATTAGTCGGACTTTTGAATAGTATTGGACTTGCATTAATTGGCGTTCCGCATCCCTTCTTATTTGGGTTTATTGCTTCCATTTTAACTTTTATTCCTTATGTTGGAATCCTAATATCATCGCTTTTGCCTATCACAATTTCTTGGATTACCTTCAATTCTATTTGGTATCCAATTGGAGTAATAGCAGTTTTTAGTTTAGTTCAACTAATCGAAGCTTATATCATTTTTCCGCTGGCAGTTGGAAAGCGACTAAAAATAAATACCCTAGTCATAATTGTAGTAATCATTATTGGCGGAATACTATGGGGAGCAGCGGGAATGATTTTGTTTATTCCGTTTGTAAGCATTTCAAAATTAATTGCAGAAAAAACCAATGGTCTAAAAACATTAGCTATCCTTTTGGGCGAAGGAGAAAGTAAAAAACGTGATTAATGCCAAATTTTTGAAACCGTTTCATTCACCTCAATTGTGATTTCTTTTCCAAAAATCAAAGCTCGATTGTCACGAATATGTCCAGCCGGAAAGTCAAAAATTACAGGATAATGATACTCTTTTACAGCATTTAATATAATTTCACGATGGGTTCCTCCAAATAAGGTATCTTTCTCAATATTATAATCAAAATCACCTACGATAAGTCCTTTCAGGTTTTTCAATGCACCCGTTCTTTTCAAAGTGTACATCATTCGATCTACACGATACAAATCCTCGCCAACATCTTCTATAAACAAAATTTTACCATTTGTATTTACCTCAGAAACGCTTCCTATCATCGAATTTACTATCGATAAATTTCCTCCTATCAAAACTCCTTTGGCACTTCCTTTCTTATTCAAAGGATTTGATGCAATTTCCAATCCATAACTATAACCAAACAAAGCTTTATACAGAGTTTGCTTGGCTTCATCCGAAGCTCTTTTCATTCCGCCAGGCATTGTAGCATGAATAGTAGCAATTCCTAGATTGTGAATCGTGGTATGCAAAGTAGTAATATCAGAAAAACCAATAACCCATTTTGGATTTTTTTCGAAAGCTGTAAAATCCAATTGGTCAATAATGCGAACCGTTCCATATCCACCTCTTGAACACCAAATTGCTTTAATTTTTTTATCATCCAATGCCAATTGCAAATCGGTTTGACGCTCTTCATCGGTTCCTGCAAAATGATTGTGTTTTTTAAAAGCATTTTTTCCGACTATTACTTCCAATCCCCAGCTTTTGGCTAACTCAATTCCTGGATCAATTTCGGTAGAATCAGGAACAAATCCTGCGGGAGCCACAATCATAATCGTATCTCCTTTTTTAAGATAAGAAGGTTTTGTGAATTTCATAGATTGCAATTTATTCTGATCTTGTCTAACTAAAGGATCTTGTTTCATGGTTTGATAATGGGTTTTACATTGCACAAAAACGGCAATAAAAAGCAGTTGAATGCAAATTAAAGGAACTCTTTTTTGTGTTCTATTTTCTCGTTTTTTCATATAGAAATACTGCTTTTTTTTGATAGAAATCTAAAAAAAATCAAAATCAAACTTCCAATTGAGTTCTTTTTTATACCACAATTGACCTTCCGAAACTTGTAAAGGGCAATCGAAATTATTGGTATATAAAGCTCCTGTTCCAAGTCCTTGTGGCATTAAATTGTGCTGCAAAAAAGTCCATTGTGCGATGGCATTTAATCCAATATTCGACTCCAAAGCCGAGGTAATCCACCAACCAATATTGTATTTTTCGGCTAATGAAATCCACTCTTTTGTACCACGAAAACCACCCACAAAACTAGGCTTCAAAATGATATATTGTGGCTTTATTTTTTGTAGTAAAGCTTCTTTTTCTTCCAATGAAAACACACCAATCAACTCTTCGTCTAAAGCAATAGGAATTGGAGTGATTTTACACAGCTCTGACATCCTGTCAGTATTATTTTTTTGAACAGGCTGCTCAATACTATGTAATTTAAAACCAGATAATTGATTTAATTTATCTAAAGCTAAAGTTACATCAAAAGCCCCATTAGCATCAACCCTAATTTCCACTTGCTCTGGAGTAAAATATTGACGAATATACCGCAATAATTGTAGTTCTTTATCAAAATCTATAGCTCCTATTTTGAGTTTCACACAACGAAAACCATCGGCTAATTTTTCCTCAATTTGTCGCTTCATAAATGACTCCTCACCCATCCAAACCAAGCCATTAATTTCGATGTTTTTTTCTCCTTTTGTAAAGTCTGACGGGAAGAGTAAAAAAGGTGTTTCACTTGCTAAGGATTGGAATGCCATTTCCACTCCAAATTGAATCGAAGGAAACTCGATTAAAGCTTCCCAAAGTTGTTTTTCACCTAAATGAATATTATCACAAGTCCATTGCAATTTGGTTTCATAATCAGGTCTATCGTCAGCGCTTAATCCTCTCAAAATTCCACACTCACCTATTCCTTTTTTTTCGTCCTTTTCCAAAACAATAAACCAAGTTTCTTTCTCGGTCATAACGCCACGAGAAGTTCCCGAAGGTCGTTTGAAATTTAAAATATATTTGTGATAGGTTGCTTTCAAAATTAGTTATCTGGTTTTATCAAGTTCAACTTTGTCTTCCCTTCTGGTTGACAATTGTAATAATTATATTTTTTCGTTTTTAAAAATCGATGCCACAGCCGCCTCATAATTTCGAATACTCTGTGCTTTTTTAATTTGTTTCAACACTTTATGCGGGTTCGAAAAGGTCAACGAAAAATATTCCCATAAATGATACATTTTTAATAAAATATGGCTTTGTCCCGATAAAGATTCGCTGTAAATAACATACAAAGTATCGTGAAAAGCACTGAATAATTCCATTTTGTTTTTTGGGTATTCAACTGAATTATTTCTTATCATACTCGGCAAGAATGGATCTGAAATCAATCCACGTCCAATCATCCAATGGTCAATAGTTGGGAAGCGTTCTTGCATTTCGTGAAACTTAGCTACCGAAGTTATATCACCATTGTAATACAATTTGTGTTTGGTATTGTCAATGCAATGCTGAAAAGCATCCAAATGAACACCACCTTTGTACAATTGTTTGCCAATTCGAGCGTGAATGGCAATATTCTTAATCGGATATCGATCTAAAATAGGCAAAACATCCAAAATTTCTTCAGTATTTTCATAACCCAAACGCATTTTCATCGACACAATAATGTCGGTTTCTGAATGTGCTCTGTCCAAAATATGATTGATTTGTTGTGTGTTTTTAATAAGTCCCGACCCCATTCCTGATTTGGTTACCATTGGATACGGGCAACCCAAATTCCAGTTCAATTCTTTATAACCCAATTCCCGAACATATTTGGCAACAAATAAAAATTCCTCGGCATTATTAGTGATCACTTGCGGAATCACTTCTAAATCTAAATTATTTTCTGGCAATAAATCTCTATGATAAGAAGGTTTTATTTCTAATTTTCCGTTCAGCCGAATGTAGGGAGAATAAAAAGTGTCGATGCCGCCAAAAATCTTGTTTTGGGCATTCCTGAAACGAAAATCGGTAAATCCTTGTAAAGGAGATGAAAGCAGAGTAAAGCTCATAAGTGTTTATAAAAGTGCAAAGATATATCATTCGTTTTAGGAATTGGCTAATCGCTAATAACTACACGATATTCGCAATTAAAATTTTTAACCACAAATTACACGAATTATCACAAATTACATTCTTAATTTAACTGAATTCGCTTTACTCGGGTCACAAATTTTATTATTTTAAGAATTTGTGTGAATTTGTGTAATTTGTGGTCAACTTTTTTTTAAAGCGAATGCCCTGTAATTATTCTAAAATCAACTGCATAAAAACCGAATCTAACCAACGATCAAATTTATAGCCCGATTCCTTAATGATTCCAACGGTTTTGAAACCAAATTTCTCGTGAAATTCCACACTACTTTGATTTTCAGCATCGATAACAGCAATCATTGTATGGAGTTTTTGATTTTTGGCTAAAGTAATTAATTCTTGAAGCAATAATTTGCCAATCCCTTTGCCGTGAAAATTCTCGTTGACATAAACCGAGTGTTCAACCGTAAATTTATAGGCTTCCCGAAATCGGAATTCGCTGTACATTCCAAAACCAACTACTTGCTCATTCAATTCGGCAATAATTACGGGAAAGTTTTTATTTATTTTTTCTTCCAAAATAGTTTGTTGTTGCTCAATAGTTCGAATGTTGTAATCATACAAAGCCGTCGAGTGCAAAATATTATGATTGATGATATCCAAAATGGCTTGGGTATCTTCGGGTTGATAAGGTCTGATTTGGATTTCCATTATAAAAAATTTCTTTTCAAAAGTATGAAAAAGTTGATTTAATTAAAGGATTTCGATAGTCAAGTTTGTAACTTTGCTGAATTGAGGTTTCAAACAACTTTAAACTTTTAAACTTTTAAACTTTTAAACTTTTAAACTTTTAAACCTTAAACTTTTAAACCAAATTTAATGATTTATCCTAAAATACCCCTTGCACAAAGCATCATCCAAATTTGTTTGGCCAAAGGAATCAAAAACATAGTAATTTCTCCGGGTTCAAGAAATGCTCCTTTAACCATAGGTTTCGTCAATAATCCCAATTTCAATTGTTATAGTATAGCCGACGAGCGTTGCGCTGCTTTTTTTGCACTAGGAATTGCCCAACAAACCCAGAAACCAGTTGCGTTAGTTTGCACTTCGGGATCGGCATTGTTGAATTATTATCCCGCTTTTTCCGAAGCATTTTACAGCCAAATTCCGCTAATTGTCATTTCAGCCGATAGACCGCAAAGCAAGATCGACATCGGTGACGGCCAAACTATTCGCCAGGAAAATGTATTCAAAAATCATTCGCTATACAACGCCAATTTAACGGAAGAAGTTTCGGTTGAAAATGACTTAAAAATCAATAAAGCCATCAATAAGGCATTTGTCAAAAAAGGACCAGTCCATATCAACGCACCTTTCGAAGAGCCTTTGTATCAAACGGTTTCCAAATTAGATGTTGATGTAACGATTTCTGTTTTTAATAAAAAACATCCCAAAATATCAATCGACCAAATCATTGAGTTTACCAATATCTGGAACCAATCAAAAAAGAAATTAATTCTTGTTGGAGAAAATAAGCCCAACGAAATTGACGATGAAAACATAGAATTCTTAGCTAAAGACAATTCGGTTGTTGTGATGACCGAAACAACTTCTAATTTGCATCATCCTTCGTTTTTGAATAATATCGACACCATAATTACGCCTTTTACCAAGAAAGAATTCAAGAATTTTCAACCCGATATTCTGATTACTTTTGGCGGAATGGTGGTTTCCAAAAGGATAAAAGCTTTTTTAAGAGCATACAAACCCAAGCATCATTGGCATATCGATACTTTGAGAGCTTATGATACTTACGGTGCTTTGACCCAACATTTCAAGGTCTATCCCAACCAATTTTTCAAACAGTTTTTGCCTTTTACCATCCCCATCAAGAGCAATTATTTTTCGACTTTCGATAAAATTTCGGCTTTGCGAGAAACCAAACATCAGGAATATTTAGCTAAGATTCCTTTTTCGGATTTCAAGGCTTTCGAAAAAATAATTCCTTCCTTGTCCGAAAATTCAATGCTGCATTTGAGTAATAGTTCTGCTATTCGATATGCCCAATTATTTGCCATAAAATCTTCGATTCAGGTATTTTGCAATCGTGGAACTAGCGGTATTGATGGTAGTACTTCTACAGCAATTGGTGCGGCTGTGGCCAATGAAAGACAGACTACTTTAATTGCGGGAGACATCGGCTTCTTGTATGACAGCAACGCATTGTGGAACGAATACACTCCCAAAAACTTCAAAATCATACTCATCAACAATGGCGGAGGAGGAATTTTTAGGATTTTGCCCGGACACGAAGAAACGCCAGTATTTAACAAATTTTTCGAAACTTCGCATTGCTTGACTGCCGAACAATTGGCTAAAATGTATGGTTTTGAATACAGTATTGCTAGTGATGAAGCGAGTTTGGATAATCGTTTAAAAGCTTTATACGCTCAAAACGAGAGACCAAGCATTCTAGAAATTTTCACACCTACATTGGAAAACAACAAAATTTTGTTGCAGTATTTTAAGGAACTAATTTAATTAAACTCAAATTTAAAAAAATTTATACTGCAAATTTTAAATTGTCAATTTTAAAACAATTTACAAATTTGCAGTAGTTTTTTCTTATTTATTATTAAGATGGCAAGTTTTTAGATATCTTTATTTTTTAAATAATTAATCTTGATTTCAAATGTTTGAGTTTTTAAGTAAGAATAGAAATTGTCGTGTGCTTTGTTTTTTGTGTTTTGTATTGTCAATTGGTTTTTTGCAGGCGCAAGAACAAAAAACGATTCCCGAGATAGAGAAAATATACCTTCATACCGACAAATCCATCTATTTTATAGGGGAAGATTTATGGTACAAAGCCTATGATGTCCGGGCTTCCAATAATTTACTTTTTGACAACAGCAATATTTTGTATGTAGAACTCATCTCTCCCGATTCTGAAATTATTGCCAGAAATAAGACCAATATTGAAATAGGCTTGGGACACGGCGATTTTCAATTGACCGATTCGCTTGGCGTAAAACCTGGTGTTTACCAATTACGGGCGTACACCAATTGGAATAGAAATTTTGGCGAAGATTTTGTTTTTAAAAAAAATATCGAAATTATAGATGCTTTTAAATCGTATTCAAAAACCGATGAGGCACAAAATACCGCTACCGAAAAGCTAATCGCTCCAATGGGCAACCCAAACAACTTTAGAATTGATTTCTTTCCCGAGGGAGGTTCGCTTATAGAAAATGTGGCTAGTATTGTAGGCTTTAAAGGGGTGAATAGCAATGGAAATCCGATAAATGTTACGGGCGAAATTTATAATTCCGATGACGAATTAGTCACACCTTTTTCAAGTCCACACGATGGGATGGGGAAATTTCAAATGATTCCCATAGAAGGAAAAAATTATTACGCAAAAATCAAAACTCCCGATGGCAAATTAATACGAATAGAACTTCCAAAAGTGGCTAAAGAAGGTTATTTGTTGGGGTATAGAACGGTAAAAGGCAAAAACATTATATCAATATCGACTAACGAAAAAACCTTGCTCCAAAATCCGAACGCTGCACTAACTGTGGTGTGCAAAGCAAGAGGTGTTTCTTATTTTGAAAACACTCAAACGCTAACCCAAACTTCATTTTCTTTTGAATTGTCCAAAGACAGCACTCCAGAAGGCATAAGCCAAATAACACTTTACGACAGCAATTCAAAACCCCAAAGCGAGCGTTTAATTTATATTGAAAAAGATCAGGATTTAGACGTTCAACTTTTGACTGACAAAGTGATCTACAAACCCTATGAAAAAGCTACTGTAAATGTGGTTTCTAAATCCAAAACAGGCGTTGCCAAATCGGCCAGTTTTTCCGTAAGCGTTACCGATATGAATAGAGCGGATGAGGAAAATTCTGGCACTACTATTTGTTCTTATTTCTTGTTGGAGTCTGACATTCGAGGCAAAGTATTTAATCCGGGATACTATTTTGATCCTTCTAATTTAAAACGACTAGAACATTTAGATGATTTACTTTTGACGCAAGGCTGGCGAGATTTTCTATGGAAATCAACCTCAAAATTCAGTGATTTGACAACCTATAAAGCAGAAAAAGGCATTACAATTTCTGGTAGAGTAAAGCAACTTTTTGGAAATAAAGCAAAAGCAAACAACAGAGTTGGTCTGGTTTTATTGAATAAAAACCATATGAATTCTTTCAAGACTTTTACAGATGTTTCAGGAAGTTTTAAATTTGAAAATCTAATGTTTTCTGGAAAAACCAAAATGGTTTTAAATTCTAAAAATGAGAATGGGAAATATGGAGGCGAATTAATAGCAAATCCTGAACAATCTCCTATGCCAGTTTCTGCTATAAAAGAACCCTTTATTTGGGATGAATCAACTCGTCTATTAGTTTATAATGTATTTAGAAAATTTACCGCTTTTGGGGTAAAACCCGAAAATATGTTGGACGAAATCCAAATCAAGGGCCAAAAGAAAAAATACGCAGTTGTCTCCTATGGAGCACCCGATTACAAGTACATTATTGACAAAGAAGAGGCAAAAAAACTGAGCAACAGTGCCGACCTTATTGAAGAACAATGTAAGGGAGTAATCCCGAACAATTTTAGTATGGAATTAAATTCTTATTTTGATGAATCACCAGAGAACAGCAAGCCAATTATTTTGATAGATGGTTATCAAGTTAATGAAGCCGGAGAGCTCTTGGGAATTGCACCCGAGGATATCCTGAAAATAGAAGTGGTAAGCGGATATGTTGTAGATGCTTTGTACGGAAGAGGTTCTGTGATTTCCGTTTTTACGAATGGAAACAGAAACAAGGCTGTAAGCGAAAACTCTTATTCCGTCAAGCAAGAAATCGATGGTTTTTACACAGAGCGTGTTTTTTATTCACCCACTCCAGAACAAGCCGAGTTGGATAATAAACTGGCTGTAAGAAACACCATCTACTGGAATCCGTTCGTGCATCCAGACGCAACAGGTAATGCCATTTTAAGTTTTTTCAACACTAAGGTCGAAACCAAGGTAAAAGTTGAGCTGGAAGGAATTACCGCTACAGGAATTCCAGTGACAAAAAAAGTGTATTACACCATCAAAAAATAAAGATTTTTTATGGTATATCCATAAATAGGCGCACATTTTTTTTTAATTTCTAATTAATAAGTTAATTAACGAATGTTGAATGTCATTCCCAGATTTGTTGCCTAAATTTGGGTTAAAATCTACTATCATGGATGTCGAAATATTAGCTCGAATACAATTTGCATTTACCATTGCTTTCCACTACATTTATCCACCGTTAAGCATCGGAATTGGGCTGATAATGGTTATTTTTGAAGGGCTTTATCTCAAAACAGGCAACAAAGATTACGAAATTCTAACTCGCTTTTGGATTAAATTATTCGCTTTGACCTTTGGTATTGGCGTTGCCACAGGAATTATAATGGAGTTTGAATTTGGAACCAATTGGGCGGTCTATTCTCGTTATGTTGGTGATATTTTCGGAAGTGCCTTGGCTGCCGAAGGATTGTTTGCCTTTGGTTTAGAAAGCACTTTTCTAGGCATTCTATTATTTGGATGGAATCGAGTAAAACCTTGGGTGCATTTTGTATCTACTTTAGGCGTATTTTTAGGTTCAATGTTCTCGGCTGTTTGGATTGTAGTGGCCAATTCTTGGCAACAAACTCCAGCAGGTTACCATATCGTCGGTACGGGATTGCACGCTCGTGCCGAAGTGACTGATTTTTGGGCAATGGTTTTCAATCCATCGAGTTTAGATCGAATTATTCATACTTGGCAAGGAGCGATTTTAGCTGGAGCTTTCTTAGTTTTAAGTGTACACGCTTATTACATTAGAAAAGGTCGATTTGTCGAAATATCTAAAAAAGCTTTCAAAATTTCTTTGGTAGTGGCTACCCTATTTTCGCTTACTCAATTGCTTTCAGGTCACAGTACTGCCGATGGTGTTGCAGTAAACCAACCGGCCAAACTGGCTACAATGGAAGGCCATTTCAAGAAAAATTCCCCTGCCGATTTGTATCTTTTGGGGTGGGTTGATAAAGAAAAGCAAACTGTCACTGGAATTGGAATTCCAGGTGGATTATCGTTTTTAGTACACCAAGATTTTCAAGCTCCCATAAAAGGGTTGAATGACTTTCCTGTAGAAGACAGACCAAGTCAAATCAATGCCGTTTTTCAGTTTTATCATATTATGGTTGCCATTGGAATGCTGTTAATTGGAATGACACTATATGCTAGTTTCCTTTGGTGGCGCGGAAAATTATTCGAAACCAAATGGCTAATGTGGATTTTTTCCTTTTCGGTTATTTTGCCTCAAATAGCCAATCAAGTGGGCTGGTTTACTGCCGAAATGGGAAGACAACCTTGGGTAGTTTATGGATTATTACGAACCAGTAAAGCATTTTCTCAGGAAGTAAGTGCTAATCAAATTGTGTTTTCATTGGTATTGTTTACCGTGGTTTACTCGCTTTTGTTGGTCTTGTTTTTGTATTCGGTCAATAAAAAAATAAAACACGGCCCTTATGAAGAAGCAGTGGCATTTTCAAATACTAAAAACTTTTAATCTAGGCTTATGGAAACTTTTTTAGGAATTGATTATCCCACTTTATGGTATTTGGTCATCGGATTGTTGTTTTCGGGTTATGCTATTTTAGAAGGCTTTGATTTTGGCGCAGGAGCTTGGCATTTGTTTTTCAGGAAAGATTTGAGCCGAAGAATCGCCATCAACGCTATCGGTCCCATTTGGGATGCAAACCAAGTTTGGTTGGTCATTGGCGGTGGCGCATTATTTGCAGGATTCCCCGTGATGTATGCCACGATGTTGTCGGCCATGTACATTCCGTTTATGTTATTTTTGATGTTTAATGTTCTCAGAGCCGCTGCCATCAAGTTCAGAAGTGCCGAAGAAATGCTTTGGTGGAGAAATGCTTGGGATATTACATACAGTGTTTCATGTATTATGATTGCCTTTTTATTGGGCGTTGTTTTGGGGAATATTTTGCAAGGTTTCGCTTTAGGGCCTAATTTTACTTATCAAGGAGGCATCTTTTTTTCATTCTTGAACCCTTATGCAATTATGGTTGGGTTTACTACACTTTCTATATTTATGACTCAAGGAGCGATTTTTTTGTTATTAAAAACCGAAGGAAGATTACACGCTCGATTGACTTTTTTACTCCAAAAAGGGATGATATTTTTCATCATCAGCTTCGGGATTACAACACTTTACACCTTGGTTTTCATTCCTGAAGTAACGGCCAATTTTAGAGAAAAACCACTCTATTTTGTTGTTCCTGTATTATCGTTTTTGGCTGTAGCCAATGTACCTCGTTTGGTTTCCAAAAAACAATATATGATGGCATTAGTGTTTTCGTCTTTGACAATGGCATTTTTGCTTATTCTCGTTGCTTTGCAATTGTATCCTACGCTTTTAATTTCGACCATCGATCCTCAATATAATGTAACGATTTACAATGCCGCTTCTTCCCAAAAATCATTAGGAATTATGCTGACTATTGTCGTCATTGGAGCACCTTTACTGGCAGGCTATTTTTTCTTTCTTTACCGAACATTTAATGGCAAAGTAGAATTGGACGATACGAGTTATTAAACATTATTTCTAATAAAAAAAGTTTAGCCCTTAATCTTCGTACCTTTGCACTTTAGAAAATGATATTACAATGATTGAAATAGGAAAATACAACACACTTACTATATTACGTGATACCAAAGTGGGATTATTTTTAGGAAACCCCGAAAAAGATCCTGAAGGAATTCACGACATCCTTTTACCCAATAAATACGTTCCCAACGAATGGGAAATAGGAGAAGAAATTATCGTTTTTGTCTATTTAGACCACGAAGAACGTCCCGTTGCAACCACATTAGAACCTTATATTTTATTGAATGAATTTGCGCTTTTGCGTGTCAATTACGTCAATCAAGTAGGAGCTTTTATGGATTGGGGAATGGAAAAAGACATTCTGGTTCCGTTCAAGGAGCAAGCTAGACCAATGGAAAAAGGAAAACGCTATTTGGTGTATCTTTATATGGACGAAAAAACCAAACGTTTGGTAGCTTCCAGCAAAACCAACCAGTTCTTGAAAAATGACCATTTAACAGTCGAAAAAGGCGAAGAAGTTGATTTAATTGTTTCCCACATCACCGAATTGGGAATCAACGTCATCATCAACGAGCGCCACAAAGGCTTGTTGTACAAAGACGAAGTCTATGACGATGCTATTAGAACCGGTGACAGACTACGTGGCTACATCAAAACCATTCGTCCCGATCATAAAATTGATGTTTCGCTACAAATTCAAGGATATCAAAATATCGAACCTAATGCCGAGAAAATTCTAGATGAACTTCGTGCGAGTCGTGGTTTCTTACGATTAACAGATAACTCCCATCCCGAAGACATCAAAACGGTCTTGAAAATGAGCAAGAAAACCTTCAAGAAAGCCATCGGAGCGTTATATAAAGAAAAACTAATTGAAATTAAGGAAGACGGAATTTATCTAGTGAAAGAATAAAGCTCTTTAAAAAAATGCAAAAATAAACCGCAAATTCTCAAATTTCATTTATTCAAAAGGATCAAATAATTTGAGAATTTGCGGTGTTTTTTTTAGAATAAATCCAGTAAAATTTGATTTAAAATATGGCTGAGAAACTAACACCCCAAACAGGAGTTTTGGAAAATTGATTGACTCCAACTGGAGCAATATTCATCTGAGTTTTCACTCTATCTTTATACCCAAATCCGTCCAAAATAGTGTTGAAAGGATCCATTAAAAATAAAGTTGTTATTCCTAAAAATCTTGATTTCAAGACTTTCTTATCGTGTCGAACAATAGATTTTTTGGCATAAAAGAACCCTTCTCCCACCGCCGAACCAACAACAGGCGTGATGATTAGGTCTTGAATCGAGGGAACTTCTGCAAATGCTTCGATACCATATTCCCAAAAGAACGTGGACATTATTGCCGAATAACCAAAAGATTCTAATGCTGTAAAACCACTGCTTCTAGCTGTCATATAATAAATACCTCCACAATAAGGATGCGTAATCCAGTTTAATACCCAATCATCTTTGTCCCAAACTGGCCCAGCTTTTACATTTTCTTTCCATTTCCAAAAAATACCCTTGTCTCTCATCTCCTCTTTATCCCAATTGGTAACACTTTCGGGCATTACCCAAAGTACTCCAAAACCTACAACAGCAGCTCCTGCAAATAAAGCTGTATCATAACCTAATCTTCGATAATCTCGATATGGTGGTGGATAAGCTGCGGGAACATTTTGTACAATTGGTGCAACTGAATCGTTTATTGCCGTAAGGCTGTCATTAAGTACTAGCTTAGTTTCGTCTGGATTCACAGCTGTGCTATCAACAAATTCTGGAGTAACTTCTGTAATTAAATCATTGCTTGCTAACTGCTGGGCAAACATAGAAGTGCAAATAAAAAATAATAGTACTATAGAAAAAAAAGCTTTTTTAGAAATCATAGAAAGAAAAAATTAAAATAAAAAACACTTTTTTAGTGAGACTATTGAGCACTTTTTAATTTATAATATTTAGATATTCAAATAAATAGATGCAACCTATTTTGCTCTCGGTTATTTACAACGGCTGCAAATATAGTTAAAATATTTTTCCTAATAATTTTTAAGACTTACTCTGTTTTTTAATTTCAGAAGTATTAGATAAATCTAAAAAATGCGCTATTTTTACATTTATATTTTAAACCGAATAAAATGGACTGGATTACCGTCAAAGAATACGAAGATATCACTTATAAAAAATGCAATGGTGTGGCTCGAATAGCGTTCAACAGACCCAATGTTCGCAATGCGTTTCGTCCTAAAACTACATCAGAATTATATCAAGCTTTTTATGATGCTCAAGAAGATACCTCTATTGGAGTTGTTTTGCTTTCGGCAGAAGGCCCTTCAACCAAAGATGGAGTGTATTCCTTTTGTTCTGGTGGCGACCAAAATGCTCGTGGTCATCAAGGTTATGTAGGTGATGATGGTCAGCACCGTTTGAATATTCTCGAAGTGCAACGATTAATTCGCTTTATGCCAAAAGTAGTTATCGCTGTAGTTCCAGGTTGGGCTGTTGGTGGTGGACACAGTTTACACGTAGTTTGCGATTTGACTTTAGCGAGTAAAGAACACGCTATTTTCAAGCAAACCGATGCCGATGTAACCAGTTTTGACGCAGGTTATGGTTCGGCTTATTTGGCTAAAATGGTTGGACAGAAAAAAGCACGCGAAATTTTCTTCCTTGGGCGAAATTATTCCGCTCAAGAAGCTATGGAAATGGGAATGGTCAATGCTGTAATTCCACACGATGAACTCGAAGATACCGCTTATCAATGGGCGCAAGAAATAATGGAAAAATCACCAACCTCCATCAAAATGCTAAAATTTGCAATGAATCTTACTGATGACGGAATGGTGGGACAACAAGTTTTTGCTGGCGAAGCTACTCGATTGGCCTATATGACCGAAGAAGCTAAAGAAGGTAGAAATGCTTTCCTCGAAAAGAGAAAACCCAACTTCGAAAAGAAATGGTTGCCTTAAAAAGGTTTAAAAGTTTAAAGTTGTATTAGGAATTTTAAACTTTCAAACAAGTTTAAACCATTTCAAACCTTTAAACAATCTTAATACTTAATATACAAAAAATGAAGCATTGGATTCAAGCCGCACGATTAAGAACCCTGCCCCTATCAGTTTCAGGAATAATAGTGGGAAGTATGTACGCTTTAGCCCATCCAACAGATTTTGAACTCACTCCAACCGAAGTAGCTAGTTGGACCATTTTTGGTTTTGCCATTCTCACAACGCTTGGTTTACAAATATTATCCAATTTTGCCAATGATTATGGCGATGGTATGAAAGGAACCGATAACGAAGATCGTATTGGCCCAAAACGGGCTATACAAAGTGGCTTGATTTCTCCACAAGCTATGAAACTCGCCTTAGTTATTACCTCAATCTTAACATTAATTTCGGCAATGTTGTTGATTTATTTTGCTTTCAAGGATACGAATATTGGCTATTCCTTATTTTATTTGGTCTTGGGAATCTTGGCAATCGCTTCGGCAATTCGTTATACTGTTGGCAATACTGCTTATGGATATAGAGGTTTTGGCGATTTGTTTGTTTTTATATTCTTCGGATTGGTGAGTACGATTGGAGTCAATTTTTTATATACAAAAGAAGTCGAATGGCTTTTAATTTTGCCCGCCACCGCCATCGGTTTTTTGAGTGTAGGGGTTTTGAATCTCAATAATATGAGAGATGAAGCTTCTGACCGAAAGTCAAATAAAAATACCATTGTTGTAAAAATTGGCGGAGAAAAAGCCAAAAAATACCATTATTTTCTAATCGTTTCCGCAATGGTTTTGGTTTTGGTTTTTGCAATACTAAATGATTTTAACTTGGATCAATACTTGTTTTTATTGGCTTATATTCCTTTGACTAAACATTTGATTACCGTATATAAAAATCAAGAACCTAAAGCATTAGACCCTGAATTGAAAAAATTAGCCTTAAGCACTTTTGCACTTTCTATGCTTTTAGCAATTTGTATGATTTCGCTAATTCAAGACCTAATCGTAAATCTCTTTTTGGGAGGAAGATAAATCTTTGGTTAAGGGTTTAAAGGTTTAAGAGTCTAACAGTTTGAATATATCACTTAAAAATATCAAAAATGAAAATAACATTTTACGGTCACGGTTCATTAGGAATTCAAGTTGGTGGGAAACACATTTTGGTTGACCCTTATATTTCTGCCAATCCCAATGCTTCACATATCAATATCAATGAGCTCACTGCCGATTATATTTTGTTGACGCACGCTCATGGTGATCACATTCTTGATGTTGAATATATTGCTGGAAGAACCAATGCAGTAATTGTATCTAATTACGAAATTGCCACACATTATGCCGAAAAAGGGTTAAAATCACACCCCATGAATCACGGCGGAAGCTGGTTTTTTGACTTCGGAAAAGTAAAATATGTAACCGCAATTCATTCTAGTTCTTTTCCCGACGGAAGTAATGGTGGAAATCCAGGTGGTTTTGTTATTGAAGGAGAGCATAAAAACATTTACATTGCTGGCGATACAGCCTTAACAATGGATATGAAACTCATTCCGATGCGAACCAAACTCGATTTGGCAATACTCCCAATTGGTAGCAATTTCACAATGGATGTCGAGGATGCTATAATCGCTTCCGATTTTATAGAATGCGATAAGATTTTAGGCGCTCATTACGATACTTTTGGCTACATCGAAATCAATCACGAAGAAGCTATTCGCAAATTTTTTGATAAAGGAAAAGATTTAATGCTTCTTGAAATTGGAGAAAGTATCGAATTGTAATTTTATTTCTAAAACCCTGTCAAAACTACAAAATCTAACAGGGTTGCTCTTTTAACTACACAAAATGAATTTAAAAAAAATAGTTTTTCTACTAGTAATTAGTATTTCAACCCCGTCAATTTTTGCTCAAAAAGATGGTTATTGGGACAAAGAACGAGCAACCAAAAAAGAAATTATAGTTTCGGCTAGAGATAGATTTATTATTAAAACTGAAGAATTGCCAGTAGGAACCACCGAAGTGGTTTATAGAATTACTCTCTTGAATCAGAATCAAGAAATGGCCAATAGCTTGGTTTCTGTTTTAAAATCCATTCCCGACCCAACAGGAATCAGTCAAGGTTCGGCTGGAGCGGTTTTTCTACTTTCCAAAATTTCGGGCGAAGACAAATGCAAATACGCTATTTTTTCGAATGAAATTTCAGCTTCTGACTACCAAAAAAACGGAACAACGACAAAAGCTTGCTATGAACAAAATGTTCCCGTTAGCCAAGATGCCAAAGGACTTTCTGTTGATAAATCTTTGTGTATTTTACCCAATTCTAATGCAATGTGGTTTGGTTTTGAAAGCAAAAACTGGATAATGAACCAAAAAATAGTTCTAGAAGTGGTGCCTTGGGTCAATACTAGATTAAGTCGCGGTTGGAATCTTGAAAACCGGAAATTGATTCTCAATCAATGCAAAACCACTGATTTGGCAAAGAAACTCATTAATCCTGACGATTTTTGTGTTTGTGTGCTTGATAAGTTACAAAAAGAATACAAATTTCAGGAATTCCAAAAACTATTGACTGTCGAAAAATCGAAAGCCTATACTGATTTTGGTAATTCTTGTTTAAAAGAATTGGGAACTTCTGATAAAATATATTCTGATTTACGCAATCAAGCTGCCAATTTAGTCCAACAAGGAAAATTTGCCGAAGCAATTGATAAAATTGGGATTATTGTGATTTACGGAAAAGCCAATCCGCTTGATTTTAACACCCTTGGCTATTCTTATTTGATGACCAAACAATATGCAAAAGCTATCAAAACCCTAAAAGAAGGCGAAAAAATAGATGATGCGGAATTGTTGATACAAATGAATTTGGCACACGCCTATTTGTTAAATAATGATTTCAAATCAGCGAAACTTATTTATAAAAAATACCAATCACAAAACGTAACCGACAGCATTAGTTGGACTCAAAAAGTAAAATCAGATTTCGAAACCTTCCAAAAAGCAGGATTGCCAAGTGACAATTTTAAAAGAGTTTTGAAGTTGTTGGAGTAATAAAAAATTTAAATTCCAAAAAATAAAATTCCAAACTCAAAAAAGCAATGATAGAAGAATTTATAGTATTTCAAAAATTTAATAATCAAAATGTCGCAAAAGATTTTGGGAACCTAATGAATTTAAATCAAATTGAATATTTAATTGAAAATACTTCAATAAATTTCGATCCCATCCTTTCAAATAATGAGTTTGGAAAAGAGTATTGCGTAAAAATTAAAAAAGCGGATTTTGAAAAAGCAGATACTATTTTGCGTGAAACTGCTAAAGCAGAAATAAAAGCACTTGAAAATGATTATTATCTATTAAGTTTTTCAGACGAAGAATTAATAGAGGTAATTGAAAAAAGTGATGAATGGAATAAATTTGATGTTGAGCTTGCTCATAAATTACTAAAAGATAGAGGAAAAGAAATTACAGAGCATCAAATTAGCGAAATTAAAAAGCAAAGAATGGTTGAACTATCCAAGCCAGAAGAAAGTCAACGTGTTTATATAATTATTGGTTATGTTAGCGCATTTTTAGGAGGTTTTTTAGGTGTTTTTATCGGGTGGCATTTATTGACATTTAAAAAAACATTACCCAATGGAAACCGAATTTATGCCTATTCTGAAAATGACAGAAAACAAGGAAACCGAATTTTAATCATTGGAGTTGTATTTATTGTAATTTGGATTTTATATAGAATTATAAAATAAAATCAATGCAATTGAAACATCGACAACCAAAATCATAATTTATTTTGTATTTGCGACCAATGAAGTAAACGCATCAGCATTCGTCTTAATAAAAGAAAACAAAAAAGAGCTTGCAAGGCAAACTCTTTTTTGTTTTGTTGTTCTGTTAAAAAAAACGTTGACAATACTATTATCCCTTAATCCAATTTAAGATTTCTGGATCATTAGGCAAAGTTCTTGGCGCAATTACTTTTACCAATTCTCCTTTTTCGTTCAAAAGATATTTTTGAAAATTCCAACTCACTTCGCTGTCTTGCAATCCGTTTTTGGATTTTTGGGTCAAAAATTGGTAAACAGAACACATATCATTTCCTTTTACAGAAACTTTGTCCATCATTGGGAAAGTAACTCCGTAATTCAGTTGACAAAAAGTAGCAATTTCTTCGTTGGTTCCAGGTTCTTGACCAGCAAAATTATTGGCTGGAAAACCAATAATTACAAACCCTTTTGAAGCATATTCTTTGTACAAAGCTTCTAATTCTTTGTATTGTGGTGTTAATCCACATTTAGAAGCGGTATTAACAATCATTACTTTCTTGCCTTTTAGAGTGGCAAAATCAAATGTTTTTCCTGATAAATCTTCGACTTTAAACTGATAAATGTTTTGTTTTTCCATAACTACATTGTCTTTTGTTGGTTTGTTTTGTCCCTGACAACTCCAGATGAGAAACAGACCTAAGGAATACATTAATAGATTTTTCATTGGTATGATTTTTTGAGATAAAAGTAATTAAAATGAGATTGCAATAGCTAAAACAATTCCTAAATATTTTATAATTTTAATCGGAATGCCATTAAAAAATATTCATTTAAGACATATATTTTACAAAAAAAGCTTCCCATTGTACTTATAATGGGAAGCTTTTTTGCTTGGTTGAAAAGAACTATTTTTTAGCAGTTTTCCTGTAATACTTTCTATATTTTGGATAGGTAATAATTCCAAATAATGAAATCGTTCCTAGAGAATACCATATCCAATTTAACGAATGCGCTTCGCCACTGGCGTAAGAATGCAAACCTACCAAGTGGAAATTTACTCCAAAATAGGTGAATAATATAGATATAAAAGCAAAAATACTCATCAAATTAAAAATCCATTTCCCTCTTAATGCTGGAACAAAACGAGCGTGAATGACAAAAGCATAGACCATTATACTAATCAAAGCCCAAGTTTCTTTTGGATCCCAACCCCAATAACGTCCCCAACTTTCGTTGGCCCATTGTCCGCCAAGAAAATTTCCGATGGTCAACATAATCAATCCTATGGTGAGTGCCATTTCGTTGATGTATGATATTTCATTGATATTTAGAAGCATTTTGTCTTTATTCTTTTCAGTGGTAAACAAAATCAACAGCAATGAAACCACTCCTAGAATCATTCCCAAGGCGAATGGTCCGTAACTTGCCACGATTATCGCCACGTGAATCATTAACCAATAAGAATTTAATACAGGTTGCAAATTGCCAATTTCAGGATCAATCCAGTTCATATAAGCAGCTGTCAAAATCATGGCTGTGACAAAGGCAGATGAAGCTACTGTAAGTTTCGATTTACGGTCAAAAGCCAAACCAAAAAACATGGTTGCCCAAGCTACATAAATGATGGATTCATAAGCGTTACTCCAAGGTGCATGGCCCGAAATGTACCAACGAGCAATTAAAGCAAAAGTATGTAAGGCAAAAAGTAACCCAACAATAATGTGCATTGTATTAATAGCATAATCGAGAAATTTTCTTTCTTTAAATATTTTTAAAATGGTGAAAAGAAGCATCAATATTGCGGCATACATATACCAATAAGGCAACTTTTGAAAAATATCATATTTGTTATACAAGATTTCCGAACTAATTTTTTGGTCGGATGGCAATACTTTGCTACCGTATTTTTTTTGGAACCCATTGATACTTTCTAGCAGCCCATCGGCTTTTTTATAATCGTTAGAAACAGATGCTTCTTCTAAAGCGGTAAAATACATTTGAAGAATATTTTGAGTATAAGTCGCTGCCATTCCTTTCATACCAGAATTTATCAATTCGGGATAGGAAACCCATTTATTATTAGGATCGTTTGGAATTGGAAAAATTTTCAAAATACTACCGCTCAGTGCAGATTCCATTAAGTTTACTTTCTTATCCGTTTCGATAAAATCTTTTTCAAATTGGTTTGGATTTGCTGCTTTGTATGCTGCATCTAAATAAGGTGATAATTTATAATTTCCCTTATTGTCAAAAAAGTCAATAAACGAAGCGAACGGCTTTTCGGCATCAATTCCAATAATCTTACGGATACTGTCGTTTCCGGCTTTGATATAAATCAACGGAACTTGAATCCAAATATTTCCTCCTTGAGTCATAGACAAAAAGACTTGGTCGGAATTCATTCCTTTGTAGTCATTTTTATGACTTACTTTTCGCAATAATTCAGAGGAGAAAGTGTTTATAGGTTTCATTCTACCGCCTGCATCCTGAACAACTAATCTTCCAAATTTGGCAGCGTGATCCTCAGTAACTTTGCGTTTTTCGATGATAGAATCTAATTGTTTTTCGGATAAAAATTGAGCATTATTATGGTTTTGAGCAAAAGCTCCAAAACTCAAAAACAGCAACAATAAGGGTAGCAAATTAGCTTTTTTAGTTTTCACCACTTCTAGTTTTCGTTTTAAATCGGCAAAGCGAGAATGTTTGGTAAACATAATGGCCATTAAGGCAAAATACAACATAAAATAACCAATATAAGTAATCATAGTTCCCCAATAATCGTGGCTTACTGATAAAACAGTTCCCATTTCATCGGGGTCGAATGAGGATTGAAAAAAGCGATAGCCTTCATAATCTAAAATGTTATTCATAAAGATTCGAGCATCAAAACTTTCACTTTTATTTGTAACGGTAACTTGGCTTTCAAACGAAGAAAAACTTCTTTCAGTTCCAGGATATTTTTGGGCAATAAAATCATTCAATTTAATACTAAAAGGCAAATTATAGACTTTGTTTCCATAGGTAAAAGTGTAATCAATTTTACCGATTTTCACAGATTTGGATTGTCCAACAAGTCCTTTTGTACCAATTAATGTTATTGTTTTTTCTTGATCTTCGGCTTTTAATTTTAGAGTAAGGGCATCGTTGTGTTCTTTAGCCTTATAATCATTTTTTGAATCGTAACCAATAGTTCCTTTGATAGCTGGTTCTGGAAAAACCACTCTCATATCGCCAATAGAATACAAAGAACGCATCATTAAAGGCTGAACAATATCTTTGGCAACTTTGCCTTGTAGTTTGTCGGCCATTCGCATAAACTCGCCTTCAAATGGAGTTTGAATAGTTGCATCACTACCGTTTAAAGTAATATTTATAGCTCCTTTTGTTGGTTTATTTAAAGCAAAAAGCGTGTTGTGAATGTTTTGAACTTCGCCTTCTTTCAAGAAATGTTCTTCGCGACCACTTTGGCCTGCTTCAACCAGTTTAAAATACAAACTCCCTTTTGGATCGGGTTTAATCACCTCTTTGGCTCCTAAAATGAAATTTTCGTAATTGACTTCGAATGGAATGTCGGCAAAATCACCTGAAATAGAAAAGTTATTATTGGTTACGGGCGAAAGTAGTAATGGTTTTTCAAAAACTCTTCGTTTCATGCCTCCTTGATACTCGCCATCGACAAAAACAGTAAGGTACATTTTATCGGAATAGAATATATTTTCGGTATTTCCTTCACGAATAGGCATTATTCCTTCATAACTGATATAACGAGTGATAAAAGCTCCAGCAATAATAAAAACAAAGGCCAAATGAAGCATAAGTGTTGCCCATTTTTCTTTTCTTAGTAGTTTATATCGTTTGATGTTTCCAATAAAATTGATCATAAAAACCAACATAATTCCTTCGAACCACCAGGCATTATAAATCCAAATTCGGGCTGTGTCGGTATTGTATTTGCTTTCGATGAAAGTTCCTATTCCCATTGCAAGTGCAAAAGTTAAGAAAAGTATTGCCATTAATCGTGTTGAAAACAAAATAGAAAGAATTTTTTTATCCATCTGTAAGAAATTACGTTTTATAAAAGGTACTACAAAAGTACTTATAATTGTTGAATTTTCTCTTCCCTAGATTGTTAATTTAATCAAAATTTAAGCTAAGAATGAGTTTCATTTCTTAAATTTTATTTTCGTTATCTGGCTAGCAAAAGTTACTGTGGAATTAATTGTTTTACAGATTCAATTTCATTAACGAGGAAATAAAAAAGGGAATAAAAATAACTATTAAAATTATTTATATTCCCCTTTAAAAGTTTTAAATATTGTTATAAATATCAAATTTTACCATAATACATTGCTTTTACAATTCCGTCTGAAAGACCAATTTTAGGCACATAAATATTTCTGGCACCACTCCATTTCATTGCATTAAGATAGATTTGTGTTGCAGGAATAATTACGTCAGAACGGTCAGGATTCAAACTCAGTTCAGAAATTCTTTGTTCGTATGTCAATGAATTCAAGAATGTATATTGCGAGTTCAAATAAATATAAGACATAGGTTTGTCTTGCAATTTTCCCGACATTTTAAATAATTTATTGATGTTTCCACCAGAACCTATAAGGGTTACTTCGTCATAATCTTTGGTATTGGCTTTAATCCATTTTTCCATTTCTTGCCAAACAATATCAGAAACCATTCTATTCAAAAACCGAACTGTACCCGCTTTGAAGGATTTAGAAACGACAATTTTTCCATTAGAAAATAGTGAAAATTCGGTGCTACCACCACCAACATCTACATACAAATAGGTTTTGTCAGATTTTAAGATATGATGTAAATCAGTTGATGCGATGATTACAGCTTCTTTTTTTCCGTCGATTATTTCGATTTCAATTCCCGATTTTTCTTTAATGATTTCAACAACTTCTTGTCCGTTATAAGCTTCTCGCATTGCCGAAGTGGCTAAGGCTAAATATTTTTCTACTTTATGCACTTTCATCAAAAGACCAAAAGCTTTCATAGCATCAATCATTCTAAGGATATTCTCTTCAGAAATTTCGCCCACAGTAAAGGAATCTTGACCTAAACGAATTGGCACACGAACTAAGGAGTTTTTGTTAAATTGTGCTTCTTTGCCATCTTGTTCAACGATATAGGTAATTAACAAACGCATGGCATTTGACCCAATGTCAATGGCTGCATATTTTTTGATTTTGAGGGTTTCCTCTTGGTTTGGTTTAATGGCTGATGTATTTGTCATCAATTTTATGATATTATTTTGGAATTACTTCCGATTGAATATTTTCGTGTATTGGTTCAACTTTACTTAGATGATAGTTATAGGTTTCGAATTGTGCTCTAAAAACGGGTTCGTTTTCATTTCGAATTCTATACTTATTATCTAAATCTTCTGAATGATATCTGGCTTTTACATTTCCTTTCCAACCTATATCAAATATTTCTATCAATTCTTTTTTAATTTTTTCATCATAAATAGGACAAGTAACTTCAACTCTTGCGTCGAGATTTCTAGTCATAAAATCGGCCGAAGAAATATAAACTTCAGGATCTCCTTCATTACCAAAAATATAAATTCTTGAATGTTCAAGATAATTATCAACGATACTTATGGCTTCAATATTGTCGCTCATTCCAGGAAACCCAGGTATTAATGAACAAATTCCTCTTACTTCGAGTTGGATTTTTACTCCTGCATTACTGGCTTCATATAATTTATCTATCATTTCAAAATCAGATAAACTATTCATTTTCAGTTTCATATAAGCTATTTTCCCGTTTAATGCGTTGGCAATTTCTCTGTCAATCATTTTAATAAAACGCGAACGGGTGTAATGTGGCGAAACGATAAGATGTTTGTATCTATAAAGACGGTAATTGATTTCAAAAAATTCGAAAATCTTAGAAGCATCTTTCAGTATTTGTTGATGACTCGTAAAAAGGGTTACATCAGTATATACTTTGGCGGTTTGTTCATTGAAATTTCCTGTTGAAATAAAACCGTATCGGCGTATTGAATTGTCTTCAATTCGTTCGATAACGCATACTTTGCTATGTACTTTTAGTCCTTTTATACCAAAAATTAGATTTATACCTTCTGTTTGCATTTGTTCGGCATAAGAAATATTGGATGCTTCGTCAAAACGCGCTTGTAATTCTATTTGAACTGTAACTTTTTTACCATTTTTGGCAGCATTTATAAGCGAACTTATAATTTGGGAATTTTTGGCCAAACGATATAAAGTAATTTTGATAGATGTTACTTTTGGATCTAAAGCAGCTTCGCGCAAAAACTTGGTCAGAAATGAAAAAGACTGATAAGGTGCGTGAATTAAATAATCTTTTTTACTTATTTTCTCTAAAATGCTTCCCTCAAGGCTTAACCCTGGAACAGGCAATGGATTATTGGTTTTATAAAGTAAATCATACCTGCCAAGGCTTGGAAATTTCATATAATCACGGCGATTATGGTATTTTCCTCCAGGAATAATACTATCAGACGAAATAATATGCATTTTTCCTAGTATAAAATTCAAGGTATCCTCTTCGATTAATTCGTCATGAATAAAACGAACCGGCTCACCTATTCTTCTATCTTTGACACTCGAAGCAATTTTTTCGAGCATACTTTTACTCAAATCACTATCCATTTCCAACTGGGCGTCGCGAGTGATTTTTATCATATGTGCCGAAACACTTTCGTAATCAAAAATATTGAAAATTCGTCCTAAATTGTGTCGTATAACATCGTCAATAAGAATAACATATTGTTTTTCATCTTTAGAAGGCAAAACCACAAACCGATTGATTGTATTAGGGATTTCGATCATTGCATAATGCACTTCTGAATTCTTCTTCATTACCAATTTTACAGCTAAATATCCTACTGAATCTTTTAATACAGGGAATTCGGCCAAATCGTTCAATATAATAGTAATCAATTCAGGGCTAAGACTTTGTATAAAATAATCTTTCAAAAATATTTCTTGCTCGGCCGAAATATGGTTTTCATCAATAATAAAAATATTTTCGGTTTCGAGTTGACCTTCAATACTATTTAAAATTTTTAAACTTTCTGTTTGTTGTTGAATTACAATTTCGGTAATTTCTTTTAATAATTGATGAGCTGTTATACCTCCAAAAAGATTTTTACCCGATATTCCCGAGATGCTCAAACGTCTAATTGCTGCAAAACGCACTCTAAAAAATTCGTCTAAATTATTAGAAAAAATACCTAAAAAACGTAATCTTTCTAATAATGGTACCGAATCGTCTGCGGCTTCCTGTAGCACTCTTGCGTTAAAATTTAACCAACTTTTCTCTCTTTCTATATACCTGTATTTATGCACACTATTTATTTTAAATTCTTAGGAAATATTGTTTTAATTGTTTTGCCATTCTTAATCTTATCCCAATTTTCGGCTTCAAATTGGATCCATACTAGCCCAGCTGTAGGAACATTATCTATATAAATATTTCCAAATTTATTAACAAAATTTGTAATTGCATCATTATGTCCAAAAAGAATAACATTTTCATGTTCGTTACTAATTGATTTAATATTCTTTTCCAATCTATTTTCATCAAAAGTATAAAGTTCCTCTCTAAAAATGATGCTTTCTGAAGGATATAAAATAGTATTGGCAAAAATAAGTGCAGTTTCCTGAGCCCTTTTTGCTGTACTACAATGAATTACAAATATAGAAGGAATAGATTTTAGCAAATTAGTTGCAACTAAATGCGCATCAGAGATTCCACGTTGTATAATTGGCCTGTCTATATCATTTAATGGCATTTCCCAAGAGGATTTTGCGTGTCGAATAAGTATTAAATTTTTCATAATTGCATAATTTTCTGTGAAAAATAATTTCAAAATAAATACAAATTTAAGGATTTACAAATTATACTTTTTGGATGAATAACTACTAGATTTTGATTGATTATTTAATTAAAAAATTAAAAACACTACTTGTGAATTAGAACTACAAGATTCAATTTTAAGACCTAAGAAAAAAAACTAATAATTCTAATTCAAATAAACATATTTTTTGTAATACTAAACGCTCAAAAATAAGCGAAAATGCACTTAAACGGCTTTTTTAAGCATTTTATCGATGTTTTTTGTCGAAGCTATTGAAAAATAAATTAAGTTTGATGTAAGAAAACAAAATAAACATATAATCAAGGCTAAATTATATATAAAATAATGGTGAAATTTTCATAAATCTGCTGAAAAACAAATGGATTTTTAAAAAAAACTCAAATAGACAGCAAAAAACAAGATTTAGACGAAAACCAAGGACGTTTCAACGAGTATTTAGGTCATTGACAGAAAAAAAGCATCTAATAAAAATATCGTATTTAATTTAGCATGAACAAAATGCGTTTTCGAATTTTATTAAAAAAAAACATCTGAAATTGCATAAAAATAAACATAAATAACACTCACATAAAATAAAGCATTATGAAAAAAAATACTTTAAATTTAATTGTTAACCCCAATAACAATTTTATTTTATTTCAGACCCCACTCTATTTAAACTTAAAAAGAGTTTTGCTTTTTGTAATTGCGTTTTATAGCGTATCTATTTCTGCACAAGTTGGTCCAGCATTTTCAGTAAAGGAATTGAAACTATTCATTTCTGACATGAAATTGACAGAAAAAAACTCAAACTTATCCTTTTCGAATGCACAAAATGTTGAAAACTTGGTGTACACAATTCAACCTTCTATTTATTTATATTCAGGGAATTTAAAGACTTACGGAGAAAAACCAACTAAACTTTATACGGATATTTCTTCTCTAAATGGAATAAACAATCCGAATTTATTGAATAATAATATTGAAATTGTTGAAATTAAGATTGACAACTTGAGCAATTTGAATTCAAAAATTGATTTGTCAGTATTTTCAAATTTCGAAAAATTAAAATACATCTATATTCTTTCTAGAGTATCAATTACTGAACAAAATATCTCTTCGATGATTCTTAACTATGACGAAAAATACAGTATTTTCTATAAAGTTGATAAAGGAGAATAATTTATACCACTGACAAATAAACACAATCATTATGAAGCTTATATACTTTAAAAAGATAAAAAATCGTTTTCATTTCTTAGTTGTATTAATTGCAATCTTTATTGGAAATGTAACTACTGCTGATGCTCAGGTTAAAAAAGCATTTACACAAAGAACTTCACAATATACTCCTACGAAAAAGATTTATAATGTGAAAGGTGATTTTACTATGTTGGGAAATACGAATTTGACCCCTCAAAATTACTCACCAACTACAAACAACAATAATCAAAACATGCAATATGTTGATATTGACGGGGATTCAAACACAATGAATTCATCTTCATCAACATTAGTATTATCTACTGAAAATGGGGCTATACCTGATTGTTCAAAAATTATTTATGCCGGTTTGTATTGGACTGGAAAATCATCTGCTAACCAAACTTTTAGTGTTAGTAAACAAGTTCCAAACGGAACAACTACTATCAATAATAATTTAACTGTTGGAAATGGAAATAATATAACCAATACCAATTATTCGTTGGGTGTATCTAGAAATAATCCTAACCCATCTGGAACAAATACAAGTCCCATTTATACATTCTCCGGTAATGGAAATACTTATGTTTTCAATTACACCAATGTTACAGGTGCTAGCCGAATAACATTATCAACAAATGGAGGTGCATTAGTAAATATTCCTGTAACCCTTGCAGTATCAGGAACAACTGAAACTGCAACATTAACAACTCCAATTCAAATTACTGACGGAACGGTTTTAATTAAAATTAATAAATTAATTAGAAGTACTGATATTACGTTAAATAGTACAAACACTAGAAATACTTCGACAGCATCGGTTAATGTTTCAGGTACTATTCCTGCATTTACTACGCTAACAAAAACTTTTGATAAAAGAAAAATTTCATTAAAAGGACCAGGGCAAGCAAATTATACCCAATTTACTGCTGCTGCAACTGACATTTATTACCCATCAGGAACTGATGATAATATTTATAGTGCCTATACTGAAATCACCGATTACGTAAAAACAAATGGTATAGGCGAATATTTTGTTGCAGATATTGCCTTATTAGAAGGTGATCCAGGAGGAACAGGTTATTCTGGTGGTTGGGGTATGGTTGTGATTTACGAAAACGCTAAGATGAAATATCGTGATATAACTGTTTTTGATGGTTATGCTTATGTTCAATCAACCAATACAACTGGTTTTATTTTGCCAGTTTCAGGTTTCAACTCAGTTCAAACTGGGAATGTGGGAATGAAATTAGGATTAATGGCAAGTGAAGGCGATGTTAGTTTTACTGGTGATAATTTCCAAGTTCAAAAAGTTAGTGATGCTAGTTACTTAAAATTAAATCATATTGGAGACCCTGCCTCTGCCGATAACTTTTTTAATTCATCTGTTGTTACAGGTGGAGGTTTTAGAAACCCCGATTTAATTAATAATACTGGTATTGATATTTGTATGATTGATGTTCCTAATCCTGGGAATTCAGTAGTTACAAACAATCAAACATCCATAAATTTCAAGACTGCATCAAATGGAGATACCTACTCTATTTTTGGACTTGTTATGTCTGTAGATGCTTATATTCCAGTAGTTGATGCTATTTTGTCACCCATATCAGTAAACGGAACTCCAACAGGCAATTCTTCTATTACTACATTACCTGGTGATATTTTGGAAGTTAAAATTGATATTAAAAATCAAGGAACAGAAGCTGTTAATAATGTTAAATTAGTAATTCCTATCCCATATACTGCTGAATATATAACAAATAGTCTTGTTAAACATATTTATTATTCAGCAAATCCATCGCCAAACAATTACTATTTTGATCCTACTTTAGGTCCAAAAGGGTCAATTGTTTTTGATTATGGCACATTACAATTACCTGCAAATCCAAATGACATTTTAGCTGATTTTTCATTTAAAGTTAAAATCACTGAAGATTGCTCTATTCTCAAAAATTCTTTGTGTAACCAAAACACCTCTATTTCTGGACTAATTAGCGGAATTGGTGCTATTACAGGAACTCCTTTTACTGAAAAACCTTTTTATGTTGGTTATACATCAAACGGAGCTTGTCTTGGTGAACCAATATTAAATCCATTAATTATCAATATTAATTCAACGAGTTATGTAAACACACACTGTGCGGATACTCCTAATTCTAGAGAATTTGTTTTTTGCACGGCTAATCCGACTATTCCTATTACTGATATCAGTAGTGGTTTTCCTCCTGGATCATTATTTTATAATGAATATCCAGTGACAGATTCATCTATACTATATGATATTTCAAACCCATTTCCTGCTACTCCAGGGTCTGTAAGTTATTATGCTATCCCTCCTGGAGCAACTTCAGGATGTTATTTCCCATTTAGCATTAAAGTGACTAATGTAAATACAAATCCAGTAACTAATACATCCATTGAATATTGTCAAGGCGCAACAGCATTGCCATTAACAGCAACAGCAACTAATCCAAGTTATGTACTATATTACTATAACTCACTTAATGGAACAGCACAATTATCAATAACCCCATCAACTGCAAATGTAGGTAGTACATCCTATTATGTAGCCGAAGCTGTTTCTGGGTCATGTATAGGTCCTAAAAAAGAAATTGTGGTAACTGTAAATGCGCTACCTGTATTGACGCTTGATAGTAAAACTGATGTTTTATGCTATGGTACATCGACAGCAAGTATAAATATTACTACAACTGGAGGAGTTGCTCCCTATACTTACACTTGGACAAAAGATGGAAATCCATTTGCTGCAACTACTGAAGACTTAGTTAATATTGAAGCAGGGGTTTATGTACTAACCGTAAAAGATGCAAAATCTTGTTCCTCAACACAACTAACAACTACTATAAACCAACCTGCTGCAGCTTTGTCTTTAGCTAGTTCTTCTAAAACAGATGCGTCTTGTTTTGGAACTGCAACTGGATCAGTTTCTGCTGGCGAGGTTACTGGTGCTGTGGGAACTGTTATATATTCTTGGAAAAATGCTAATAACGTTGAAGTGGGAACAACTGCTACTGTAAATGGACTTCCTATAGGGACTTATACCTTAACTGTAACTGACAATTGTTCTACAAAAACCAATAATGTAACAATAGGACAACCAACTGCTGCTATCACATTGACTGCTACACCTACTCAAATCGTGTGTTTCGGTGGTAAAGGTTCTGTTGTATTGTCTTCTAATGGTGTGGCTCCGTTCACTTATGGTGGAGATGCCAC
>ERZ1034361.36-NODE-36-length-95760-cov-7.571073_pt1 | contig 95760 bp, 84 predicted proteins | sample MGYA00520617_ERZ1034361 | MGnify/ENA primary metagenome ERZ1034361 (study PRJEB33736, sample SAMEA104284507) | Azolla filiculoides | biome: Urban; feature: Water surface; material: Ditch water | place: Netherlands | collected 2015-10-28 | depth 0-0.1 m ... | reverse complement strand
CGAAGACCGCATGCCCGGACCACGCGACTTCAAGGTTCTGAAGTACAGCAAACGCGCCGGTCAACGCCCTGAAGTCAAAACCCTGCGTGTCTTGGGCAATCAGCGACTGACCGCCGGAGGCAACGTTCGCCGTGCCAAACCCAAGCCCAAGGTCAGCATCAAGAAACGCAGTCAGTCTTCCTGACCCTGGCCGTTACCGTGACCAACTTGCGATGCCACCGCGGCATTCGCAAGCTTGCCAAATGCCAGCAGCGCGCACAGCCACTGCGCAAAATACATCGCGCTACCCAGGCTGTGCCACAGCCTCAAGTTGTCCCTCGCCACAATGTGCGGCGACACCCCGAACTCAACCAGCAGCGCCAACAAGGCACCTGCCAATGCCAGCATCGTCACGGTTGGAACCACCTCCGCCGGGAAGTTGTGCTTATCGGAACGCAGGATGACCACCAGTAGCAGTGCGCAAGCCGTCGAAAGTCCGGTTTGAACGACAAACAATTTGGCGGCCATGCCGCCCGCAATGGCCGGCGATGGCAGATTGGCAAACAGCATGGGCACGACAAAGAAGCCCAAGGCGGTAAGCCCCATGACCCAGGCCGCGGCAAGCCACAGCGGCGCCACACGCAAAGCGCGCGCAAATGCCATTAAGTTGCCATTAAATGTAGTGAACCGCGACGACTTCGTAGGAGCGCTCACCACCCGGTGCCTGCACCACGGCGGTATCGCCCTCTTCCTTGCCAATCAAGGCGCGCGCGATCGGCGAGCTGATATTGATGAGGCCCAGCTTCAGATCGGCTTCGTCTTCACCCACGATCTGGTACTTGACGCGGTCGCCCGTGTCTTCGTCTTCGAGTTCCACGGTCGAACCAAACACCACGCGACCGCCCGCATCCAGCGATGCAGGGTCGATGATCTGGGCCGCCGACAACTTGCCTTCGATTTCCTGGATACGGCCTTCCACAAAACCCTGGCGCTCCTTGGCCGCCTCGTACTCGGCGTTTTCACTCAAGTCACCTTGAGCGCGCGCTTCGGAAATCGCGTTGATCACGGAGGGGCGCTCCACGGTCTTGAGTTTGTGCAGCTCGGCCTTGAGGTTTTCCGCGCCGCGCTTGGTAATAGGGATGGTTGCCATGGATTTATCTAAAAATGAAGGGCGAATTATGCCGACTGATGGCCCCTTCAGGCCGTCAGTTGCGCGTGCATTTCCTGAACCGAGATGATGCTCAGGTCATCCAGGTACTTCATGCCTTCCACGGCAGCTTCCGCACCGGCAATGGTGGTGTAGGTGGTGACACGGGCTAGCAAGGCCGAAGTGCGGATGTGGCGCGAATCCACAATCGCGTTGCGGCGCTCTTCCACGGTGTTGATCACCATGCTGATCTCGTTGTTCTTGATCATGTCCACGATGTGCGGACGGCCTTCGGTGACCTTGTTAACCACGCCGCAAGGAACGCCCGCCGCGTTGATGGTCGACGCGGTGCCCTTGGTGGCGACCACTTCAAAGCCCAAGGCCACCAGTGCGCGTGCCACTTCCACGGCGCGCGGCTTGTCGCTTTGCTTGACCGAGATAAACGCCTTGCCGCCACGCGGCAGCTTGGCGCCTGCGCCCAATTGGGACTTCACAAAGGCTTCGCCGAAGGTCTTGCCAACGCCCATGACTTCGCCGGTCGATTTCATTTCCGGGCCCAGGATGGTGTCCACGCCCGGGAACTTCACGAACGGAAACACAGCCTCTTTCACGCTGAAATACGGCGGCGTGACTTCCTTGCCGATTCCCTGGCTGGCCAGCGTCTGGCCGGCCATGCAGCGCGCGGCCACTTTGGCCAACTGGATGCCGGTGGCCTTGGAGACGTAGGGCACGGTGCGGCTGGCACGGGGGTTCACTTCCAGCACGTAGATGACGTCCTTGCCATCCACGTTCTGAATCGCAAACTGCACGTTCATCAGGCCCACCACGTTCAGCGCGCCAGCCATGGCGGCCGACTGGCGCTTGAGTTCGTCCACGGTTTCCTTGGACAGAGAATACGGCGGCAGCGAGCAGGCAGAGTCGCCGCTGTGCACGCCGGCTTGTTCGATGTGTTCCATCACACCGCCAATGAAGGTGGCACCGGACGCATCGCGGATGCAGTCCACATCGCACTCAATGGCGTCGTTCAGGAAGCGGTCCAACAGCACCGGAGAGTCGTTGCTGACCTTGACCGCCTCGCGCATGTAGCGCTCCAGGTCACGCTGCTCGTGCACGATTTCCATCGCACGGCCGCCCAGCACATAGCTGGGGCGCACCACCAGCGGGTAACCCAGGGCAGCGGCCTTTTCCAGCGCCTCAGGCTCGGTACGGGCGGTGGCGTTGGGGGGCTGGCGCAGTTTCAGTTCGTGCAGCAATTTCTGGAAGCGCTCGCGGTCTTCCGCCGCATCGATCATGTCGGGCGTGGTGCCAATGATGGGCACGCCATTGGCTTCAAGGTCGAGCGCAAGTTTCAGCGGCGTCTGACCACCGTATTGCACGATCACGCCCACCGGCTTTTCCTTGTCCACGATTTCCAACACATCTTCCAGTGTCAGCGGCTCGAAATACAGACGGTCGGACGTGTCGTAGTCGGTAGAAACCGTTTCGGGGTTGCAGTTGACCATGATGGTCTCGTAACCATCTTCGCGCATGGCCAGCGCGGCATGCACGCAGCAGTAATCAAACTCAATGCCCTGGCCGATGCGGTTGGGGCCACCGCCGAGCACCATGATCTTTTTCTTGTCTGTCGGCTGCGCTTCGCACTCGGCACCGTCGGCCTCGTAGGTGGAATACAGGTAGGCGGTGTTGGTGGCGAACTCGGCCGCGCAAGTGTCCACGCGCTTATAGACCGGGCGTACACCCAGGGCGCGGCGCTTTTCGCGCACGGCCTTGTCGGTGGTCTTGAACTGGCGCGCCAGGCGGCGGTCCGAGAAGCCCTTTTGCTTCAGGCTACGCAGGGTGGCGGCGTCAATTTTGTCCAGCGTGCTACCGCTCGTCGGTTGGGGCAAGCGCTCAATTTCCAGTTCGATCTTCACGATCTGTTCGATCTGCACCAGGAACCAGCGGTCGATCTTGGTCAGCGCAAACACTTCGTCCACGCTCATGCCCTGGGCGAAGGCGTCGCCCACGTACCAGATGCGCTCGGGGCCGGGCTCGCCCAGTTCCTTTTCCAGCACTTCACGGTCCTGGGTCTTCTCGTTCATTCCGTCCACGCCGACTTCCAGGCCGCGCAAGGCCTTCTGGAACGACTCCTGGAAGGTGCGGCCCATGGCCATTACCTCGCCCACCGACTTCATCTGGGTGGTCAGGCGGCTGTCGGCTGTGGGGAACTTCTCGAACGCAAAACGCGGGATCTTGGTCACCACGTAGTCGATGCTGGGCTCGAACGACGCCGGAGTCGCGCCGCCGGTAATGTCATTGCGCAACTCATCCAGCGTAAAGCCCACGGCCAGCTTGGCAGCGACCTTGGCGATGGGGAAGCCAGTGGCCTTGGAGGCGAGCGCAGAAGAACGCGACACACGCGGGTTCATCTCGATCACCACCATGCGCCCGTCTTTCGGGTTGATGGAAAACTGCACGTTGGAGCCGCCCGTATCCACACCAATTTCGCGCAGCACAGCCAACGAAGCGTTACGCAGAATCTGGTATTCCTTGTCGGTCAGCGTTTGCGCGGGGGCCACGGTAATCGAGTCGCCGGTGTGCACGCCCATGGGGTCCAGGTTTTCGATGGAGCAAACGATGATGCAGTTGTCCGCCTTGTCGCGCACCACTTCCATTTCGTACTCTTTCCAACCCAGCAGCGACTCTTCAATCAGCAGCTCGTTGGTGGGGGACGCTTCGAGGCCACGCTTGCAAATCGTCTCGAATTCTTCCGAGTTGTAGGCAATGCCACCACCAGTGCCACCCAGGGTAAAGCTGGGGCGAATGACGGTCGGGAAGCCAACCTGCTTTTGCACATCCCAGGCCTCAGCCATGCTGTGCGCAATGCCGGAGCGGGCGGAACCCAGACCAATCTTGGTCATGGCGTCCTTGAACTTCAGGCGGTCTTCCGCCTTGTCGATGGCCTCGGGCGTAGCACCAATCAGTTCAACCTTGTACTTGTCCAGCACGCCGTTGTGCCACAGGTCCAAAGCGCAGTTCAACGCGGTCTGGCCGCCCATGGTCGGCAGGATGGCGTCGGGACGCTCCTTGGCGATGATCTTCTCGACGGTTTGCCAGGTGATGGGCTCGATATAGGTCACGTCGGCCGTGGCCGGGTCCGTCATGATCGTGGCCGGGTTGCTGTTGATCAGGATGACCTTGTAGCCCTCTTCGCGCAGGGCCTTGCAGGCTTGCACGCCGGAGTAGTCGAACTCGCAGGCCTGGCCAATGATGATGGGGCCGGCGCCGATGATGAGGATGCTTTTGATATCAGTACGTTTTGGCATTTTTTTATCGAGCGTTAACTAGTTCAGACTTGCGGTGGCTAATTTGGTTCCAAACCAAAGAAACAAGCCACCTACGGAGCTGGAGAGGCTGGCGGTCAGGCGTTTGCGGGCACGAAAAGCCTGGGCTAAACGCGCCCCCAAGAAGATGAGTGCAGAAAGATAGAGTGCACTGAACACCATGATGATGGTGCTCAGGATCAGAAAAGGCACGGCGGGCGTTTCAAACGTGGGATCAATGAACTGCACGAAGAACGACAGCAAGAACAAAATAGCCTTCGGGTTCAGCAGGCTGATGACCAAAGCCCGTTTGAACGGGTGCTGCAAATTGGCTGGTGCCTCAGGCGTAGCGGCCACGTCAGCGGAATTGCTGTTCCACTTCTGAATGGCAGCCCAGATCAGATTCAAGCCCACCCAGGAAAGGTAGGCTGCTCCAAGGTACTTGACCACCAAAAACAAACCGGGGTTGGAGCGCAGCAGGCTGGCCGCTCCCAAGGCCGTCAACAGCAACAAGATCGTGTCACCCACAAACACGCCAAAGGCGCCCTGGTAACCCGCCTTGACGCCGCGCGCCGTGGCCACCGACAGGACATACAGCGAGTTCGGACCTGGCAACAAAATGATGCCAATGGCCCCCACTACATAGGTCCAGAGATCGGTAACCCCGTAAAAACTCACGCGCGCTTCTCCATCAAACCGACGAAGCGGTCAAACAGGTAGCCAATGTCTTGCGGACCGGGCGAGGCTTCCGGATGGCCCTGGAAGCAGAAGGCGGGCTTGTCGGTGCGCTCCAGCCCTTGCAGCGTGTTGTCAAACAGGCTGATGTGGGTGGCACGCATGGTGGCCGGCAGCGTCTTTTCGTCCACCGCAAAACCGTGGTTCTGGCTGGTAATCGAGACGCGGCCGCTGTCCAGATCCTTCACCGGATGGTTGGCTCCGTGGTGGCCGAACTTCATCTTGAAGGTCTTGGCACCAGAAGCCAGCGCCATGATCTGGTGACCCAGGCAAATGCCAAAAGTCGGGATGCCGGTTTCGATCAATTCCTTGGCGGCGGCAATGGCGTAGTCGCAAGGCTGTGGATCACCGGGACCGTTGCTCAGGAAAATGCCGTCAGGCTGGTGCTTGAGCACTTCAGCAGCAGGAGTCTGTGCGGGCACCACGGTGACTTTGCAACCGCGTTCCGCCAGCATGCGCAGAATGTTTTTCTTCACACCAAAGTCATAAGCCACAACATGGAACTTGCCTGCGGTCTGCTGGCCATAGCCTTGGCCCAACTTCCACTCGGACTCCGTCCAGTCGTAAGAAGTAGCGCTGCTGACCACCTTGGCCAAGTCCAGGCCGGACATGTTGGGAGCGGCCTTGGCCGCAGCGACGGCACGCTCCACCACCGCAGCAGTGACTTTTTCTCCCATGGCCAGCGCCAGGATGCAGCCGTTTTGTGCGCCTTGTGTGCGCAATTGGCGGGTCAGTTGGCGGGTGTCGATATTGGCAATGGCCACCGTGTTCTCGGCAACCAGGTATTCGCTCAGGTTGCGGTCGCTACGGAAGTTGGAGGCAATTTGCGGTAAGTCTTTGATGATCAGGCCAGCGGCCTGCACTTTGCCGGACTCGATGTCCTCGCCATTGACGCCGTAGTTGCCAATGTGGGGATAGGTGAGCGTGACGATTTGCTGGCAGTAGCTCGGGTCCGTGAGGATTTCCTGGTAGCCGGTCATGGACGTGTTGAACACGACTTCGCCGACGGTGGAGCCGGCGGCTCCGATGGAATTACCAACATAGACCGTGCCGTCTGCAAGCGCCAAGATGGCGGGTGGGAAGGTTCCCTTGAGTGACAAAAGCACTGGTGACTCCGAATGGGTTACGGTTAGGCCCAAACGCGCTCAGAGGGGCTCTTGAGCGGATGCTTTTGAGAGGGGAAGTTTCAGAGTTGCGCTTGGGACAGCTGTTTTCTGGAAAGCCACTGATTATAGCGGAGGGTAGGTAATAACCCGCCATTGGCGCCTGCTATTTTGACACTGGCTTGTAACTCATGCAGGTTAGTTGGTTGGTGTCTGCAAGACTTTCCTCGCCTTCGGCGTTTCGGGTGTGGGGCTTACGTCCTCATGCGGGGTACCGCAAAATCGGACGCAAGCCCCACACCCGAAACACCGACAGAGAGTTGGTAAACACGGAGGAATGTCTTGGGCCCAGTCAACACGGCAGTTGGTTGACGGCGCTTAGGGGTTTGGCCTGATTTTGCGGTACCCCGCATGAAGGCCGGGCCCCTAAGCGCCGTCAACCAACGGAGCCAATCGAAGGGAAGTCAAAAAATCAGCGGGAACCCAAAGAACTGAAGTGCAGACAAATGGCCGCTGCGGCTGCCACGTTCAGCGATTCCTCGCCCCCTGGTTGACCGATGCGGGCAAAAACCGAAGCCCGCGACATCAACGCGGGACCTACACCCTGCCCTTCGTGGCCCATGACCCACGCACAGGGTTGAGGAAGTTTCAGTTCTTGAATCAGAGCGCCCTGGTGCGAACTGGTGACAACCAGCGGAACCTGCAGTGCTTCCAGTGAAGTAGCGTCCAGACCCTCCACCAAGCGCAAACCGAAGTGGGCTCCCATGCCGGCCCGCACGACCTTGGGGCTCCACAGGGCCGCTGTTCCTTTGATGGCCAAGACCTGCTTGAAGCCAAATGCCCCGGCGCTGCGCAAAATCGAGCCCACATTGCCGGCGTCTTGCACGCGGTCCAGGATGACGGTGGCGGCCTGCGTGTCGAAGCCCTGCTCATCCGGCAAGTTCAATACGAAACCGATGTGGGCCTGCGACTCCAGGCCGCTAATGTCGCGAAACAGGGCATCCGGCACCACCACCCGCTTGCACGCGACGTCAGCCAAGGGTCCTCGCGCATTTGCCCAAAAGGACTCGGCGTATACCGCCACGGCGGGCAACACCCCGCGCTGCAAAGCCGCGCTGCACAAATGGTCGCCTTCGATCCAGAAGCGTCCGGCCTTGCGATAGGCGGTGTTGTCTTGGGAGAGCTTGCGCAACTCCTTGACCAGCGGGTTGTCGCGCGAACTGACGAGTAGGGGGGCGCTCATGTGTGACTTTTTACTGATCCAAAACCTGCGCAACCGGGGCAAAAGTCTTGCGGTGCTCTGGGCAGGCGCCGTGCATGCGCAAGGCGGCCAGGTGTTCGGCCGTGCCGTAGCCCTTGTGGCCGGCAAAGCCGTATTCGGGGAAACGCTGATCCAGCTCTGCGCACCAGCGGTCCCGCGTGACCTTGGCCAGGATGGAGGCCGCCGAAATGGCAGGAATGGTGGCATCCCCCTGCACGATCGCCTCGGCCAGCACGTCCAGCACCGGCAGCCGGTTGCCATCCACCAGCACCTTGGCGGGCTTCAGGCGCAAGCCCTCCACCGCCCGGCGCATGGCCAGCAGGGTGGCTTGCAAAATGTTGAGCTGGTCAATTTCCTCAACGCTGGCCTGTGCTACCGAGCAACACAGGGCCTTGGCGCGGATTTCGTCGTACAGCTTTTCGCGGCGCAGCGCGGTGAGTTTCTTGGAATCGTTGAGACCGACAATCGGATTCTGATCATCCAAGATGACTGCCGCCGCCACCACCGGGCCGGCCAATGGACCCCGCCCAGCTTCGTCAACGCCTGCGATCAAGCCGGTGATATCCCAACTAAACGCAGCCTGCCGGGCCATGGAGGGCTCAGTTTTGGAGTACTTTTTCGATCGCATCGGTGGCTATTGTCGCGGTGTCGCGCTGCAGTTCGGCATGCAGTGTTTCAAATTTGGTCAGCAGCGATTGGAGCCTGGGCGTTTGCTGCTCAGCCGCTTTCAGCCACTCCAGCGTTTCGTGCGCCAGCGCTTCGGGTGTCGCGGCATCTTGCAGCAACTCGGGCACGACAAACTCTTCGCACAGGATGTTGGGCAGGCCCACCCAGGGTTGCAGGCGCTTGCGTCGCATGATTTCCCACGAAAGCCAACTCTGGTGGTACGCAATCACCATCGGCCGCTTGAACAGAGCGGCTTCGAGGGTAGCCGTGCCACTGGCAATCAGGGTGACATCGCAGGCCGCCAAGGCCGCATGCGACTGACCGTTCAGGACGGTGACACAGTCGGTCAGGCCCAACTTGCGCACCAACGCGTCAATGATTTCGCGAAAACCGGGCACCGCCGGCAAGACAAACCGGACTTCGGGGCGAGATTGCCGCAAGATCGACGCGGCCCGCAAAAAGCGTTCCGCCAGATGGCTGATCTCAGAACGTCGGCTGCCGGGCAACAAGGCAACCAGCGGCGCACCATCCGCCACGCCCAACTGGGCCCGGGCGGCAGTCCTATCTGGTCGCATCGGAATGACGTTGGCCAAGGGGTGCCCGACATAGGTCGCAGCTATGCCATTGCGCGCAAGCAGCGCTGGCTCAAACGGAAAGATGCACAACACATGGTCGGCGCTGCGACGGATTTTTTCCATGCGCTCCGGCCGCCAGGCCCACACCGAAGGGCAAACGAAGTGCACCGTCTTGATGCCCGCCGCCCGCAAGTCCGCTTCCAGATTGAAGTTGAAGTCCGGTGCGTCGGTGCCAATGAAAATATCCGGCCGTTCTTTGAGTAGTCGCTCCCGCAACTGGTCACGAATGCCCACAATTTCCCGGTAGCGGCGCAGCAATTCCCAATTGAAACCATGCACTGCCAGCTTGGTATGCGGCCACCAGGCCTCAAAGCCCTGCCGCTGCATGTGCGGCCCGCCAATGCCGGCCGCCTTCAGTTCGGGCCAGCGCGCCTTCAGGCCACCTAACAGCAAGCCTGCCAGCAGATCACCGGACACTTCGCCGGCGACCATGGCAACCGAGGGTGCCACTGCGCCCAATCGGGTGTCGCCAGCCATCGACCGGCCTAGCGCACAATGCCGCGCTGCGGCGTGGTCTGCTCCAGGAAGGACAGCATCATGTCCACGTCTACAGCGGCTTCGGGCGTGTCATCGGACAGTTCACTGATGCGCAACTTGGCCTGCTCCAGCGTCAGATCGTCCCGGTACAAGGCTTTGTGCATGGCCTTTACGGCCGAAATGCGCTCTGGTGTGAAACCTCGGCGGCGCAGGCCTTCGAAGTTCATGGAGCGAGCCGATGCGGGCTGCCCCTGGCACATCACAAACGGCGGCAAATCGGCAAACAACAAGGCGCACATCGCCGTCATGCTGTGCGCACCAATGCGAACAAACTGGTGGGCCACGGTAAAGCCGCCCAGGATGGCCCAGTCGCCCACATGCACATGCCCGGCCAACTGGGAGTTGTTGGCGAAAATCGTGTGATTGCCCACCTGGCAGTCATGGGCCAAGTGCACGTAGGCCATGATCCAGTTGTCGTCGCCCAATCTGGTCACACCAATGTCGCCCGGCGAGCCAATGTTGAAGGTGCAAAACTCGCGAATGGTGTTGCGGTCGCCAATGACCAACTCACAGGGCTCGCCCGCATACTTCTTGTCTTGCGGAATCGCTCCGAGGGAACTGAACTGGAAAATCCGGTTGTCACGCCCGATGGTGGTGTGTCCTTCAATGACGCAGTGGGGCCCGACCGTGGTGCCAGCACCAATGCGCACATGGGGGCCAATGACGGTGTATGGCCCGACCGTAACCGAACTGTCGAGCTCGGCCTGCGGGTCGACCACGGCCGTTGGGTGAATCGCGCTCACGTCCACCGCCTTAGCCAATGGCGCGCATTGCGCAGGTCAATTCGGCTTCTACCGCCAGCTCGCCGTCGACTTTTGCCGCCGCCTTGAACTTGAAAATACCGGCTTTCATGCGCAGCATTTCCACTTCCAGAATCAGTTGGTCACCCGGCTCCACCGGACGCTTAAAGCGGGCACCGTCGATGCCAGCGAAGTAATACACCATGTCGTCGGTGGGCGAAGTGTTCATGGCATCGAAAGCCAGCAACGCAGCGGCTTGCGCCAGGGCCTCCAACATCAGCACACCCGGCATGACCGGGCGGTGCGGAAAATGCCCCTCAAAGAAGGGCTCATTCATGGTGACGTTCTTCAGGGCCTTGATGGATTTGCCCTTTTCAATTTCCAGCACCCGGTCCACCAACAGGAACGGGTAGCGATGTGGCAGCTGTTTGAGAATTTTGTGAATGTCCATCATGGTTTATTTTCTTTCTCTAAAGTTTTGATGCGATCGCGCAAGCTATGCAACTGCTTGAGCGTTGCGGCATTGCGCTCCCAGGAAGCGTTTTCGTCCAGCGGAAAAACGCCGGTGTACTGGCCCGGCTTACTGATCGATTTGGTAACCACGGTGGCAGCCGAAATATGCACGCCCTCGGCCAACGTCAGGTGCCCCAACACCACGGCGCCGCCGCCAATCGTGCACTGCGGACCAATCGTGGCGCTGCCGGCAACCCCCACGCAACCTGCCATGGCAGTGTTGCGCCCTACCCGCACGTTGTGGCCAATCTGAATCAGGTTGTCGAGTTTGACGCCATCTTCAATGACGGTGTCGTTCAGGGCGCCACGGTCGATACAGGTGTTGGCACCGATCTCCACATCGTCACCGATCCGCACAGCACCGAGCTGTTCAATTTTCTCCCAGCGCTGCCCGTTTGGCGCAAAGCCAAAGCCATCGGCGCCGATGACTACACCCGCATGCAGGATGCACCGTGCACCAATCTGGCAATCTTCACCCACCGTCACGCGAGACTTCAACACGGTGTGGGCACCGATGCGGGCGCCCCGCTCCACCACGCAAAGGGGGCCGATCGTTGCGGTCGGGTCCACCTCGGCAGTGACATCCACCACCGCACTTGGGTGCACGCCCACGACTGCAGCAGGACGCACTCTGCTGCGCCAAAGTTGGGTCAATCGCGCGTAATACAGGTAGGGATTGGGCGTAACAATGAGATTCAGGCCGACCGGTGCGTAAGCCTGCATCGCTGGTGCAACGATGACGCAACCCGCTTGCGTTGCCTTCAATTGCGACTGGTATTTTGGATTGCTCAGGAACGCAATGTCGGCTGCCTGCGCAGACTCCAGGGGAGCCAGTCCCTTGACGGGCAATGCACGGTCGCCGGTTAAGTCCCCTCCAAGGGCATCGACGATATCAGCCAGCGACAGTTGCACAGGTCAGCACGCGCCGTGTAGGGGCTTACTTGGCACCCGCGTTCAGGATCTTGATGACCTTGTCGGTGATGTCAATCTTGGGGTTGAAAAAGACAGCCTCTTGCACCACCAAATCGTACTTCTCGGTTTCAGCCAGTTGCTTGATGGCCTTGGTGGCCTTGTCATAGACCTGCTGCAACTCTTCGTTGCGGCGGCCGTTCAGATCTTCGTCAAACTCCCGCTTTTTGCGCTGGAAGTCGCGATTTTGATCGGCAAATTCTTTTTGCTTGGCCACGCGCTGGCTTTCGGTCAGAGTGGGCGCGTCGCGCTCAAACTTTTCGCTAAAAGACTTCAGCGAACTTTGCAGATCGGCCAATTCTTTCTGGCGCTTGGAAAACTCCGCTTCCAACTTGGCCGTAGCGGCCTTGGCCGGGCCTGACTCACTGGTGATCCGCTGTGAGTTGATAAAAGCCACACGCGATTCCTGCGCCTGGGCCCCTGCCACCAGAGTCATACACACAAGGCCCGAGGCCAAGATTGTTTTAAGTGTCTTCATTAGAAGGAGGTTCCGATTTGAAAAGCCATGGTCTGTATTTTATCCCCATCAAACTGCCGCACCGGCTTGGCAAATGCCAGGCGCAAGGGGCCGACCGGGGAGATCCAACTGACGCCGACACCCACCGAGGCGCGCATCGAGTCGAGTTGAATGGATTCATCCGCGCCATACACGCTGCCCACGTCCATGAAACCAAACCAGCGCAGCGTGCGGTCGTTGCCGCCACCCGGAAACGGGGACAGAACCTCGGCATTCAAGGTCAACCGTTTGGTACCGCCGGTAGCGGTCGTGCTGGAGGCAGCGCCAGAAGCCAATAGCGCTGCGCGCTGGGTTGGCGTGGTCAAACTGCCAGGCTCAAAGCCGCGCACCGTTCCCAAGCCCCGGTTGCCCAAGCCGCCGGACGTGTAGTTCTTGAAGACCGGGTAAGCGAGTCCATCGGTGCCCGCGCCCAGGGAAAGTTCACCGTTCAACGCCAGCGTAGTTTTCTTGGACAAGGGGAAATACTGCTGAATTTGGGCCGTTCCGCGCACATAGTGCAGATCGCCCGCTACGCTCCACTCACCGCTCAAATTCACAATCCGACCGGTACTGGGCACCAGGCCGCTATCGGTCGTGTTGCGCGACCAGCCGGTTGTCAATGGCAGCGACGTGGTGACGTAGCCAAACTGGTTCGCAAAGTCCTGGTACACCACCGGCAAATAAGTGCCCGGAATAATTTCTGTGCGGTCTACGCCAATGCCCATAGCCACCGTGTCGGTCTCGGTAAATGGCACGCCGAAAACAATGCTCGCTCCGGTGGTCTGAATGGAGTAACTATCCAAATCCACATAAGGCTTGGAAGTGCGTTGCGCCAGATTAATGGAACGCGAGACGCCGTCTTCGGTGAAATAGGGATTGGTCGTGTTGAAAACCAGCGTACGGTTGTACTTGCTGGTATTGACTTCAATGCCCAACGAACTGCCAGAACCAAACGCATTGTCCTGGCGGAAACCGAAGGTGAGGCCTAGCCCTTCCGCACTGGAGACGCCGGCACCCAAACTGATACTACCCGTGGGTTTTTCCTGCACGTTGACGGTCAGGTCCACCTGGTCCAGGGTGCCCGGTACTTCCTGGGTATCGAGCGTGACTTCCTTGAAGTAGCCCAAGCGGTCGACCCGGTTGCGCGAGGCACGAATCTTCTCACCGTCGTACCAGGATGCCTCCAGTTGCCGGAACTCCCGGCGAATCACTTCGTCGCGGGTTCGGTCATTGCCGGCCACATTGATGCGCCGGACATAGGCGCGCCGAGACGGGTCACCCACCAGTGTGATCTCCACGCGGTTGGTCGCCCGGTCAATCTCGGTCTTGGCTTCGGCACGGCCAAACGCAAAACCAAAATTGCCGTAATAGTCGCTGAACGCCTTGGTGGTTTGTGCCACCAGTTCCGAGTTATAGGCCTCACCCGCCTTGATGGTGATCAGGGACTGGAACTCTTCCTCTTTGCCCAGGTAGTTGCCCGCCATCTTGATCTTGGACACCACAAAGCGCTCGCCCTCGGTCACATTGATGGTGATGCTCATGCCCTGTTTGTCAGGGCTGATGGCAACCTGGGTTGAATCCACCTTGAACTCCAGGTAGCCCTGGGTCAAATAGAAGGAACGCAGGGACTCAATGTCGGCATTGAGCTTGGTACGCGAATAGCGATTCGACTTGGTGTACCAGGACAACCAGGTGCCCGTGTCCTGATCAAACAAATCGAGCAACTTGGATTCGGAAAAAGCACTGGTCCCAACGATCCGGATTTCCTTGATTTTTGCCGTGTCGCCTTCGCTAACGGCAAAGCTCAGATTAACCCGATTGCGATCGGTAGGCGTCACCGTGGTCACCACTTCGGTGGCGTACATGCTACGGCTGATGTATTGCCGTTTGAGCTCCTGCTCGGCACGATCCACCAACGCTTTGTCATAGGGGCGGCCATCGGCCAGGCCCACTTCACGCAGCGCCTTTTTCAATACGTCTTTGTCAAACTCTTTGGTGCCGGAAAAATCGACGTCCGCAATGGTGGGGCGTTCTTCGACCACCACCACCAGCACGCCGTCGCGGGCGTCAATGCGCACGTCCTTGAACAGACCCAGCGCAAACAGGGCACGAATCGAGGCCGCAGCCTTTTCGTCGCTGTAGGTGTCCCCCACCCGCACCGGAATGGATGCAAAAACGGTTCCTGCCTCCACGCGCTGCAGGCCTTCAATACGAATATCGCGCACCGGGAAGGGATCCAACGCCAAGGCTGCCTGGGCAATCACACCGGCGGCAACCGCTGCCACCGTACGCAGCACAAAAATCGAATTCAAACGCATGTTAAGTAGTCGGGGTTGGAACAACACGAACAAATGGCTCAGGAAAGAAGTCGGGACAGGTCATTGAACAGGGCGACGGACATCATCGCAAGCAAGACCACCAGCCCGACGCGTTGCAAGCCGGACAACCAAGCCTCGGACACCGCGCGCCCGGTGAGGCCTTCCCAACCATAATACATCAGGTGTCCACCGTCCAAAACCGGCAGTGGCAGCAGGTTCAACACCCCCAGGCTGATGCTGATCAGGGCCAGGAAAACCAGAAATTGCTCGATGCCCATCGCAGCCGATTTGCCAGCGTAATCGGCAATCGTAATTGGGCCGCTCAGGTTGCGCACCGAAGACACGCCCGTGACAATCTGCGCCATCATCCGTAGCGTCAGGGCCGAAACCTCCCAGGTCTTCACGCCCGCCTTCTGAATGCCTCCCCAAAATCCATAACGCACCGAAAGCGTTTCGGGCGCGGCACCAATCATGGCGCCCACGCGCCCGAAGGTTTGTCCATCCTGGCGTTCCTGCCGGGGCGTAATCAGGAGCGTGATCCTGTTTCCTCCGCGCTCAAGCAGCCATCGCTGCTCGCTTGGCAGGGTGCTAACGCCGGACTTGCGGATCAGGTCGCGCAACTGGGCTCCATCCGCGATGGATGTACCGTCCAGTTGCAGCACCAGGTCACCCGGTTGCAGGCCCGCAGCCTCGGCCGGGCTGGCCGGCGTAATGTCACCTACCCGCGCCGGAGACAAGGGTGCAATAAATCCGATGCTTTGAAACAGTGTGGCATCAGCGTGGGAGACATCGAGTTGGTCCAGCGGCAAGACCACCGAACGCGCACCAGTTTCACCGGCCGCGCGATATTCCAGTTGCAAGCGTTCGGAGCCCAGCGCAGCACGGGTTAACCACCAACGAAAGTCTTCAAAAGAACGCACTTCGTCGGTGCCCTCACCTTCGAAGCCTGCGCGCAAGATGCGCTCGCCCCCCACAAACCCGCTCTTCTCGGCAATCGACCCGCTGACGGGCCGCGACACGATGGCTTGCGGCTCAGTAACGCCCATCCAGTTCACGAGGGTGTACAGCATTACCGCCAGCACCAGATTGGCCAAAGGGCCGGCCGCAACAATCGCTGCGCGGCTTTTCAGGGGTTGGCGATTGAAGGCCTGGCTCAATTCTTCGGGAGGAACGCTACCCTCGCGTTCATCGAGCATTTTGACAAAGCCCCCAAGAGGTAAGGCGGCAATCTGGTACTCAGTCCCGGTGGTGGCAGAGGTCCACCCGCCCACGCGCGGGCCAAAACCAATGGAGAATTTCAGCACCTTGACGCCACACAGGCGCGCCATTGCGAAGTGCCCCCATTCATGCACCGCCACCAGCAGCGCTATGGCCACCACGAACGCAACGAGCGTCAGCAACATGGAATCTGGTAGTTAGCGGCGCAGGCGTTGCACCACCGCCTGGGCCACCGCACGGGACTGCTGGTCCAGGGCAATCAAGGCTTCCAGGCTATCGGGCCGTTCAAAGCGGACTTGATCCAAGGTTTCCAGATTGACCGCGTGAATTTCGTCAAAGCGAATGCGCTCATTCAGAAAGGCGTCCACGGCCACCTCATTGGCCGCGTTCAAAACGGCTGGAGAACCCTCAGGTCCCTTCAGCACCTGCCATGCCAATTGAAGGCCCGGGTAGCGACGCATGTGGTCATTCGAAGAGAAGGGCTCAAAGGTCAGGGCCGCCATCTGGGTAAAGTCCAGTGCCGCTGCACCACTGCGAATCCGCTGGGGCCAGGACAGGCCGTAGGCAATGGGGCCGCGCATGTCGGGCGTCCCCAGTTGGGCAACCACCGAGTTGTCGACGAATTGCACCATGGAGTGAATCACGCTCTGCGGGTGGATGACCACATCGATCTGGTCCGGCTCCATGCCAAACAGGTAGCGGGCCTCAATCACCTCCAGCGCCTTGTTCATCATGGTGGCCGAGTCCACCGAAATCTTGCGCCCCATGACCCAGTTGGGATGGGCGCAGGCCTGTTGCGGCGTTACGGTGTTCAAAGTTTCGGGCGCGCGGGTCCTGAAGGGGCCGCCTGACGCGGTCAGGATGATCTTGTCCACCATGGCATGCCAGGTGGAAGGGTCGTCGGGCAAGGACTGGAACACGGCGGAATGTTCACTGTCGATCGGCAGCAAGGTGGCGCCGCCTTCACGGACCGCCTGCATAAACAGTTGGCCGCCGACCACCAATGCTTCCTTATTGGCCAACAGCAGGCGCTTGCCGGTGCGGGCCGCTTCCATGCAGGGTGCCAGGCCAGCCGCACCCACGATGGCCGCCATGACTACCTGCGCATCCGGATGGGCTGCAATGTCGGCAATAGCCTGGACGCCCGACAGCACCTGAACTTTCAAGCCAGCAGAGGCACACCGTTGTTGCAACTCGCTGGCGCTGGCCGGATCCGCCATCACCGCAAATTGCGGTTGGAAGGTCTGGCACTGCTCAAACAACACCTTGACGTTGGTAGAGGCGGTCAGCGCAAAAGCGCGGTAACGCTCCGGATGCATACGCATGACATCCAGTGTGTTGACGCCAATCGAACCGGTTGAACCCAGAATGACCACATTCGAAATCATGACAACACCCCGCTCACCCACATCATGGCCAAAGGAAGCGTGGGCAACAACGCATCCACGCGGTCCAGCACACCGCCATGTCCCGGCAGCAAATTGCTACTGTCCTTTACGCCGGCAGAGCGCTTGAACAAGGACTCCACCAGATCCCCCACCACACTCATGCAGGTCAAAAAGGCCAGCCCAACCAGAAACACCACCAGCCCTTGCGACCAGAGGCGGGTGTAGAGGCTGACGGCCGCCGCGCCATTGCGGGCATCGGCAAAGATCCAGACGCAAGCGACCAAAAGCACCGCCGTGGCTCCACCACAAACGCCCTCCCAGGTTTTGCCTGGGCTGACGGTGGGTGCCAACTTGTTGGCAAAAAAACGTCCGCCCAATGCACGCCCGGCAAAGTAGGCACCAATATCAGCGGTCCAGACCAGAACCAGAACCGACATCATGAAATTGGTGCCGATACTGCGCGCCTGCACGATGGCGACCCAGGCCGCCCACAAAAGGAAGACCCCGCCCACCAAACGGAAAAGTCGCGGAACGGACTGCCAAGCCTGTGCACCACCGCGCAAAACCCATGCACTGGCCAGCACCCAGAAGGCACCCACAGCAATCCACAGCGTGCCCAGATGCATCTCGGGCACGCCCAAGGCCCAGGCGGATGCACAAGCGCCCGCACAGACTGCGCCGGTTACCAGCGAGGCAACCGAACCCAGCGCGTTCAACCGTGCCCACTCCCACGCGGCACAGGCCAGCAGAACCAGGGTTACGATTCCGAAGGGAAACGGCGACGCATGGAAGGTTGCCGGCAACAAAATGGCCAGCAATACCAAGGCAGTCAAGATGCGTTGCTTGAGCATGAATTCAGGCGGTCAGGCCGCGCTGCCGGATTGTGGAAGTTGCTCGGAGGTCATGCCGAAGCGGCGCTCACGCGAGGCATAGGCCTGAATGGCGGCATCGAGATCCGCCTCACCAAACTCCGGCCACAGGGTGGCGCTGAAATAGAGTTCACTGTAAGCCGCTTGCCACAGCAGAAAATTACTGAGGCGCATTTCTCCGCCGGTGCGGATGATGAGGTCGGGGTCACCCGAGGTAAACGTGGAGAGCTTGCGCGACAGAGATTCTTCGGTGATCGCCTCACCCGTTGCGGCCAGTGCCTGCGCAGCATGCACGATGTCCCAACGCCCGCCATAGTTGAAGCAGACGTTCAGGGTCAAGGAGTCGTTGTGGGCGGTCTCGGCTTCGGCGTCTTGCAAGCTCTTGCGGACCCGCTCGGACAGGCCTTCGCGGGCGCCAATAAATTGCAGCTTCACGCCCTCTTTCTTGAGCTGATTCACCTCGCGCGAAAGGGCCACCACCAAAATGTCCATCAGGGCCGACACTTCTTCGGCGGGGCGACGCCAGTTTTCAGATGAAAAAGCAAAGACGGTCAACACTTCAACACCGCGTTGCGCACAGGCACGCGCGGTGCGCTTCAGCACATCAACGCCCTGCTTGTGCCCTGCAATGCGTGGCAAGAAGCGCTTGGAGGCCCAGCGGCCATTGCCATCCATCACGATGGCAATGTGCTTGGGTACCGAGGGGGCAGTCATGGCCTGAAAGAAACAGGAACCTTGGCCTTAAACGGCCATGATGTCCTGCTCTTTGGCAGCGACCAGACGGTCTACTTCTGCGATGTGCTTGTCGGTGATTTTTTGAATGTCGGCTTCGGAGCGTTTCTGATCGTCCTCGGAAGCCAGTTTATCCTTGACCAGTTTCTTGACGGCGTCATTGGCGTCGCGGCGAATATTGCGAATCGCCACCTTGGCACCCTCGCCTTCGCCCCGCACCACTTTGGTCAATTCTTTGCGACGCTCTTCGGTCATGGCCGGCATCGGTACGCGAATCAGATCGCCCAAGCTCGCGGGGTTCAGCCCCAGATCGCTTTCGCGAATGGCCTTCTCAATCTTGGCACCCATGCCTTTTTCCCAGGGCTGAATGCCGATGGTGCGGGCATCGATCAGGGAAAGGTTGGCGACCTGGCTCAGCGGCACCATGGAGCCGTAGTAATCGACATGCACCGTATCCAGCAGCGCCGGATTGGCACGCCCGGTACGAATCTTGGTGAGGTTGTGTTTGAACGACTCGATGGAGTGGTCCATCTTGCTTTCGAGCGTCTTTTTGATTTCCGCAATCGCCATCTCTATTTCCTCCGCCCTAGGGGCAACCCATCCATAGCAATACCGGCTTTATACGTGAACCAGCGTGCCTTCGTCCTCGCCCATCACCACCCGCTTCAAGGCACCATGCTTGAAGATCGAGAACACCTTGATGGGCAACTTCTGGTCGCGGCACAGCGCAAATGCTGTGGCGTCCATGATTCCTAAATTCTGCGACATCGCCTCGTCAAAGGTGATGTTGGCATAGCGCACAGCGTTAGGATCCTTTTTGGGATCGGCTGTGTAAACACCATCCACCTTGGTCGCCTTGAGCACCATCTGGGCACCAATTTCGGCACCCCGCAACGCAGCGGCCGTGTCGGTAGTGAAAAACGGATTGCCCGTTCCGGCCGCAAAAATAACGACCTTACCTTCTTCCAGATACTGCAAAGCTTTCGGGCGAACATAAGGTTCCACCACCTGCTCAATACCAATGGCGGACATGACGCGCGCGGTCAGGCCTGCCTTGTTCATGGTGTCGCCCAAAGCCAGGGCATTCATGACGGTCGCCAGCATCCCCATGTAGTCCGCAGTTGCCCGGTCCATACCGACCGAGCCACCCGCAACGCCACGGAAAATATTGCCGCCACCAATCACCACGGCCACCTCTACACCCAGACGCGTGACCTCGGCCACTTCGTTCACCATGCGCACAATCGTGTCACGGTTGATACCAAACTGGTCGTCCCCCATCAGCGCCTCACCAGACAATTTCAACAAAATTCTCTTGAATGCGGGCTTATCTTGCTGCATGGGGTACGTCCTAAACGGCTGGATGAAAGGTGGTGAGGGGATTTAAGCGGACTGCTTGGCAGCAGCCACTTGCGCGGCCACTTCGGCTGCGAAGTCGTCAACCTTCTTCTCAATGCCTTCGCCCACCACGTACAGGGTGAAGCCCTTCACGGTAGTGTTGGCAGCCTTGAGCATTTGTTCCACGGTTTGCTTGTCGTTCTTCACGAAAGCCTGGTTGAACAAAGACACTTCCTTCAGGTACTTCTGCACGCCACCCTCGATGCGCTTGGCAACGATTTCGGCGGATTGCACGGGCTTGCCAGCGGCAGTTGCCACAGCCGCGTCTTCGGCCGCTTTGGCTGCAGCCACCGAACGCTCACGTTCCACCAATTCTGCGGGCACTTCGGCAGCGGACAAGGAAACGGGCTTCATAGCGGCCACGTGCATGGCAACGTCCTTGGCAGCCACTTCTTCACCGTCAAACTCAACCACCACGCCAATGCGGGTGCCGTGCAGGTAGGTTGCCAGCTTGCCGGACTCAAAGCGCTTGAAGCGACGGAAAGTCATGTTTTCGCCAATCTTGCCGATCAGCCCCTTGCGCACATCTTCCAGCGTCGGGCCAAAGCCGTCCTGGCTGTAGGCCAATGCGCTCAGTGCAGCCACGTCGGCGGGATTGTTCTTGACGATCAGTGCCGCAGCGGCGTTGGCCAGGGCCAGGAAGCTGTCGTTCTTGGTCACGAAGTCGGTTTCGCAATTGACTTCCAGAATCGCGCCAACAGTGCCTTCCACGGAAATGGTCACCACGCCTTCAGCGGTCACGCGGGCAGCGGCCTTACCAGCCTTGCTACCCAGCTTGACGCGCAGCAGCTCTTCCGCTTTTTCCATGTTGCCTTCGGCTTCGGTCAAAGCCTTCTTGCATTCCATCATGGGGGCGTCGGTCTTTCCACGCAGTTCAGCAACCATACTTGCAGTAATCGCAGCCATCTTTATTTCTCCGTATTCAGTTCAGTTTCAATATCAACTTAAAAAAAAGGGGCAACGAAGCCCCCTTTTTGGGTCTAACCAAGCCTTAAGCGGCTTCGTCCACCTCAACAAACTCGTCTTCGGTTTCGGCAACCGCCTTGACCACGTCATCCACGGCGTTGGCACGGCCTTCGATCACGGCGTCGGCGATTCCGCGGGCGTACAAAGTGACAGCCTTGGAGGAGTCATCGTTACCGGGGATCACATAGTCGATACCTTCGGGGGAGTGGTTGGAGTCCACCACGCCGATCAGCGGGATGCCCAGCTTGCGGGCTTCAGCGATGGCAATCTTGTGGTAACCCACGTCGATCACAAAAATCGCATCAGGCAAGGTGTTCATGTCTTGAATGCCGCCAATGTCTTTTTCCAGCTTTTCCAGTTCGCGGGCAAACATCAGTTGCTCTTTCTTGCTCATGGAGTCGAGGCCAGCTTCTTGCTGAACCTTCATGTCCTTCAGGCGCTTGATCGAGGTCTTGACCGTCTTGAAGTTGGTCAACATGCCGCCCAGCCAACGCTGGTCAACGAAAGGCATACCAGCGCGTGCAGCTTCTGTTGCAACGATTTCGCGGGCTTGGCGCTTGGTGCCGACCATCAGGATGGTGCCGCGCTTGGCAGCCAGTTGACGCACGAACTTGGCTGCGTCCTGGAACATCGGGAGCGACTTTTCCAGGTTGATGATGTGAATTTTGTTGCGATGACCGAAGATGAACGGGGCCATCTTGGGGTTCCAGAAACGTGTTTGGTGACCGAAGTGGACGCCTGCTTCCAGCATTTCGCGCATTGTGACTGCCATGAGATTTCTCCAAAGGTTGGGACTTAAATCCGGTCCGTCAATTGCGCTCTGTGAAGATAAAATTCTTCGGAACACAACACCTTGTCAGAACCGGTTTGCGATTTATTGTGGGTAATGCACCATGCACTACCAGCACAACCCGTAGATTTTAGCATGGAAGTAGGGGTTAGCCCTCACCGCCCCATGCCGCGCTTCTGGCTCCGAACGGGCACAAGTTAGATTTTCATGAAAATTGCGGTTATCGGCGGCGGCATCGTCGGCATGTGCACGGCATATGAGCTCACCCAGGACGGCCACGAAGTCAGCGTTTTTGAGCGCAATACGACCGTAGCCCAAGAGGCCAGTTTTGCTTGTGGCGGCCATCTGTCAACCAGCCTGACGCATCCAATGGCCTTTGCGGAACCTCGCACGGGCTCCCGGTTCAAGGCGCTATTTCATGCTTCCGGCGTGGCCCTGCACAAAGGAACCTCGTTGAGCGACCTGCGTTGGCTTCTGGGCTGGAAAACCCGGCGCAAAGACCATCTGGAGAAGCTGCAGGCAGCGCACGCTTTGGCCACCTACAGCCTCACGCACCAACACGCGCTGGTGGCCCAGATCGGACTCATTTATGAGCGCTCTGAAGGCAACTTGCTGCTTTGGGAGTCAGAGGCGGCCTGGAATAAGCACCAACTGCGCCTGGCCGACATGAAAGAGTTCGGATTGGTCTCGGAACACTTGACGCCGGACCAAGCCCGCGCCAAGGAGCCCGCATTGCAGGCCGACTTCGCTTTTTATGGAGCCACCTATTTCCCTGGCGACGAGGTGGGCAACTGCCGTCAGTTTGCACATTTGTTAAAAGACCAGTTGACCCAGTCCACAGCCCGCCTGATTTTTGGCGCCGAGGTCACGGCCATTGCCCCGGGCAACGGAATGCAAGTCCAAACCAAAGACGGGGCCCGCCACGCTTTCGATCAAATTGTGGTTTGTACCGGAGGCCATGCCGCAGGCTTAACCGGCAAAACGCCACTATTGTCAAAGGTTTGGAGCCACTCCTTGAGCGTTCCGGTCCGGGAGGCACTCAATGCCCCCCGCAGTGCCGTGCAAGACATGCGCCAGCGCATCAGCGTCACCCGCATGGGAGACCGAATCCGCGTATCCGGTGGCGCCGAACTGGGGGCCGGTCGTGCGCACAACGAGCAAACGGTCAAGCGCCTGTACCGCACGCTCAATACCTTGTTTCCCGGTGCTACAGACTACCGTCGCAGTGCGCAAGTCTGGAAGGGCGCAAGCCATTTCACACCCGATGGCTTGCCACTGATTGGCGCCAGTGCGGCACCCGGCGTGTGGCTGAATGTGGGCCATGGGCACAACGGCTGGAACATGGCGTGCGGGTCGGCGCGTCTCGTGGCCGATTTGATCTCCAAGAAACCGGCTGAAATGGACGCGGCAAAATTCTCACCCGACCGGTTTTCAGCCTGAAAAGTACTTTGCCCTGTGGCGTCTAGCTGACACAATGGAAATAACAATAACGTCAACGCCATGAGCCCTGAACTTTCCCAAAGAATCGCCGCCGCGGTGGATGGCATGCCCGCTTTTCCCAAGAGCGTACAGCGCATCCTGGAACTCACCCGTGACGTGAATAGCACGCCGAAAGACCTGGTCGATGTGATCGATAAAGACCCGGTGGTGACGGTGAAAATTCTCAAGGTCGTGAACTCGGCCTATTACAGCCTGCCCAAGCAAATCACCTCCATTGGCCACGCCGTGGTGTACCTGGGATTCAACACCATCAAGAACCTGGCGCTGAGCATCGCTGCCATTGGCATGTTGCCCAAAGACAATCCTGCCGGCTTTGACGTGCAACAGTACCTTTTGCACTCGCTAGCCACCGCAGGCATTGCCAAGCAACTGGCACACAAGGTGGACGACGCCGACCCGATGGACTGTTTTATTGGTGGCCTGTTGCACGACTTTGGAAAAGTCGTCTTTGCGCAGTTCATGCCCAACGAATTTAAGGCCGCACTGGAACACAGCCAGGCCCACAACACCCCGCTCTACCTTTCACTGCAACAGCAAATCGAAACCGATCATTTCGTGGTGGGCGCCATGCTGGCCGAAAAATGGCGCTTCGCACCCAAGTTGGTTGAAGCGATTGGCCACCAGAGCCTGGAAAGCCTGATTGACACAGACATGTCGGCCTGTGTTTTTGGTGCGAACCAGATCAGCAAAAAAATGCAATTCGGCTTTGGCGGAAACCGCTGCGTGGATGAATTTCCACCTACGGTGCAAAAGCGTCTGGGCGGCACGCTGGATCAGGTGATTGCCTCTATGGGCGATTTGAACGCCCTCTTTGAAGAGGCCCAGGTATTCGCCAAACTATGAGGTTCGCACCATGAAAGTCAAATTTTGGGGAGTGCGCGGCTCCATCGCTTGTCCGGGTCCCAAGACGGTCCGCTATGGCGGCAATACCACCTGCATCGAAATCCGTACCGACAACAACGAGTTGATCGTGCTGGATGCCGGGACCGGGATTTTCCAGTTGTCCCAGGCCCTGCTGGCGGAACTGCCGGTGACCGCCAACGTACTGATTACCCATTCGCATTGGGACCACATTCAAGGTCTGCCCTTGTTTATTCCCAACTTCATTCCGGGCAACACCTTGCGCCTGCATGGCGGCTTCGATCCGGTTTCCGGCAAGGGCATCGAGCAGGTCATGTCGGTGCAGTTGCAGTACAGCTTTTTCCCGGTGCGCGAAGCGGAGATGAAGGCACGCATTGAATATGTGACCCTCATGCCCAATGAAACCGTGCAAGTGGGCTCTGCCAAGGTGACACCCTGCCTGTTGAACCACCCGGTGATTGATTTCGGCTACCGCATCGAGTGCGACGGAAAATCCGTATTCTTTACCGGCGACCATGAGCCCCCTTACAACATCTACGAGCCGGGGGATGACGGTCACGACGAATACCAGGTTTTTGTCGATGAAAAGATCCGCTCCATTCAAGACGCCATGCGCGGCGTTGACGTGCTGATAGCCGACAGTTCCTACACCGACACGGAATACGCCAGCAAGAAGGGCTGGGGCCACGGCACCTATGGCAGCAGCATTGCCACAGCCAAGGCCGCCGGAGTTAAAGTCCTGTACTGCACACACCATGAGCCAACCCGCTCGGACGACGCACTGGAAAGCGTGTTCGCCACCGCCTTGGAAACCCATGCGGCAAATGCCGAGGGAATCGATGTGCGACTTGCACGCGAAGGAGAATGCTACGAATTCTGAACGCATCGTCGGACCTGCTGGCACCGCCACGGACAAGGCATGGCCCCTGTTTGACGTAGCCCACACGCGGCAACTAGAAGCTAAGCAGCCCGTATCCCCCAACGGGATACCTTTGATGCACACCGCCGGGCTGGCGCTGGCGAAGTTCACCCTGGCGGTAACGCCCCACGCAAAGGTCATCTGGATCGCCTGCGGACCTGGCAACAACGGTGGCGATGGTTTGATCGCGGCCATGCACCTGCGTCAGTGGGGCAAAGAGCCCATCGTGACCATCGCGCACGACCCGGGCAAAAGCCCGCCCGACGCGCAGGACGCGTGGCAACGTGCGCAAACGGCAGGTGTGCAATGCCAGCAAGAGATGCCTGCCCAATTCGACGTTGGTATCGATGCGCTGTTCGGCATCGGAACTCTGCGCCCCATTTCCTCCACCTACGAAAACTGGGTTGAGCGATTGAATGACGCCGCCGCCCCCACGATCGCCGTGGACGTGCCCAGCGGCTTGGAAGCCGATACCGGCACGACCGCAAAAATTCATGTGCGAGCCGATTACACGCTCAGTTTGCTCACCCTGAAACCGGGACTGTTTACCGCCCATGGACGGGACGCAGGTGGCGAAATCTGGTTCAACGACTTGGGCGTAACCCCTCACCTTGCACCCCAGGCATGGCTTGGTGCTCCCCCCGTGCTCTCCCTGCGTACCCATGCAAGCCACAAGGGTAGCTACGGCGATGTCGCCATCGTGGGTGGGGCGGCAGGCATGACAGGCGCCGCCTGGCTTGCCGGAAGCAGTGCGTTGCACGCTGGTGCCGGGCGCATTTTTGTCTGCCTGCTAGACCCGCAGGTTCAATCGCCCACACCAGACATGCCTGAACTGATGGTTCGCACCATCGGCGACATGGACTGGTCCACCAAGGCCGTGGTGGCGGGTTGCGGAGGGGGTGACGCGATTGCCGAGGTCCTACCCAAGCTGATGCGAGAAGCGCGTACCTTGGTGCTGGATGCCGATGCGCTCAACCAACTGGCATTGCATCCTGAATGGACGGAGTGGCTAACGCAGAGGAGTTCGGGCACAACCGCCATGACGCCCCACCCGCTGGAGGCGGCGCGGCTGTTGGGAATCACGGTCTCCGAGGTGCAGGCCAACCGCCTAAAGGCGGCACAGTTACTAGCCGAGCGCTACCAATGCGCTGTAGCGCTCAAAGGATCGGGGACGGTGATTGCATTCCCTGGAGAACTGGCAACCATCAACCCGACCGGCAATGCAAGGCTTGCTTCGGCCGGCACCGGTGACGTGCTGGCGGGTATGGTCGGCGCCTATTTCGCACAGGGTCTGGACGCAAGCCAGGCAACCCGCGCGGCGGTGTACCGCCACGGGCTCGCGGCAGACCGTTGGCAAGGCCCGGTGCTGCACGCCTCCGAACTCTGCCGGCGAATCTGAGCGCCGCTGGCCCAAAGGGCGCTAGCGCTTTTTCCGGCTTGTCTTTTTGGATGCCGGTGCAGCGCGACCACTTGACTTGGCTGCACCTGCTTTGGCACTTCGCCCCGTCTTGCTTGCTCCACGTTTGCGCGACTCCAACTGGAACAAGGGCGTGCGCCCACCCGCATCGGTCTCAAAGCGATCGGCCATCGGCGCACGCGCCTTGCCGTCACGGCCACTCGGCTTGTCGGCAACCGGGCGGCTGGCAAAACCATCGTGCTCGTTCACCAACCGGAAATCTATCTTGCGCCCGTCCAGATCCACACGGCTCACCTGAATGCGCACCCGCGTGCCAATGGCATAGCGGGTTCCGGTGCGTTCGCCACGCAACTCTTGTCGCGCCTCGTCAAAGCGGAAGTATTCGCCGCCCAATTCGGTGATGTGCACCAGCCCTTCAACATACATGGCGTCGAGCGTGACAAACAAGCCAAAGCTGGTGGCGGATGTCACCACGCCGCCGTACTCTTCACCCAAGTGTTCCTTCATGTACTTACATTTGAGCCAGGCCTCCACATCACGGCTCGCTTCGTCGGCGCGCCGTTCATTGGCACTGCAATGCAGGCCAGCCGCCTGCCAAGCCAGTCCCTCGGCACTCGCTTTGCGCGGCTTCTCAGAAGGTTCCTTGACCTTGGACGCCAAACCTTTTTCAAGCCGCCGCGCCAACTTGGCATGCGCCTCGCCGGGCGTGGGTAACGTTGGCAACTGGTAGCGCGCGCCGCTCAAACTCGCCTTGATAACGCGGTGCACCAGCAAGTCGGGATAGCGCCGGATCGGGCTCGTAAAGTGGGTATAGGCGTCAAACGCCAACCCGAAATGGCCGCTGTTGATAGGCGTGTAGATCGCCTGTTGCATCGAGCGCAACAGCATCGAGTGGATCTGCTGCGCGTCGGGGCGGTCTTTGGTGGCTACCGCAATGGCCTGGAATTCACCCGGTGAAGGATCGTCGCTGATCGTCATACCCAGGCCAATCGCCTTGAGGTAGTTGCGCAGAATTTCCTTCTTCTCCGGCGTGGGGCCTTCATGCACACGGAACAGCCCCGGATGCTTGCTCTGCGCAATGAAGTCCGCGCTACAAACATTGGCGGCCAACATGGCCTCTTCAATCACCCGGTGGGCTACGTTGCGGGTCCGGGGAACAATCTTCTCAATCCGGCCGTTTTCATCACAGACGATCTGCGTTTCAGTGGTCTCAAAGTCGACCGCTCCGCGCTTCTGGCGTGACTTGAGCAAGGCCTGAAACACGCCGTGCAGGTTCAATAAATCGTCCACCCGCTCCCGACGCTTGTTCGCCTCGGGCCCCTTGGTATTGCCAAGAATCGCCGCAACCTCGGTATAAGTGAAGCGGGCATGGCTCCACATGACCGCCGGGTAAAACTGATAGGCCGACACCTCTCCGTCTTCGGTAATCAGCATGTCGCACACCATACACAGGCGATCCACCTCCGGGTTCAACGAGCACAGGCCGTTGGACAATTTTTCGGGAAGCATGGGAATCACCCTGCGCGGGAAATACACGCTGGTCGCCCGGTCGTAGGCGTCGACATCAATCGCGCTACCGGTTTCGACATAGTGGCTCACATCCGCAATCGCAACCAGCAAGCGCCAGCCTTTGATCGCACTCTTGCCGCGCCCTTTCGAATATGGCTCGCAATACACGGCGTCATCGAAGTCGCGGGCATCTTCTCCGTCGATCGTGACCAGCGGAACATCGGTCAAGTCGACCCGACCTGCGCGGTCGGCCGGTCGCACACTGTCAGGCAATGTGCGGGCCAGTGCCACACAGGTTTGAGAGAACTCGTGCGGCACGCTGTATTTGCGAACCGCAATTTCGATTTCCATACCGGGGTCGTCCACCTCGCCCAGAACCTCCTTGATGCGACCCACAGGTTGCCCGAACAATGCCGGCGGCTCGACCAGTTCCACCACCACGACTTGGCCCGGTTTGGCCACACTGGTCGCGCCCTTGGGAATCAGAATATCCTGCCCATACCGCTTGTCTTCCGGCGCGACCAACCACACGCCGCTTTCCTGCAACAGCCGGCCAATGATCGGCTGAGCAGAGCGCTCCACAATCTCAACCACGCGTCCTTCGGGGCGGCCCTTGCGGTCGCTGCGCACGATGCGAACTTTGACCCGGTCTTTGTGCAGCACGGCACGCATCTCGTTCGGGGGCAAATAAATGTCCGGTGCGCCATCGTCTCGCGAGACAAAACCATGTCCATCGCGGTGCCCTTGAACATTTCCTTCAATTTCTTCCAGCAGTCCGCTGGTTTGGCTAAAATTTTTGATACAATACCTTTCTTTCCTGAGATGCCCAGATGGCGGAATTGGTAGACGCACTAGTTTCAGGTACTAGCGAGTAACTTCGTGGAGGTTCGAGTCCTCTTCTGGGCACCAACAATGGTAATGCAGATAAACAAAAAGCCGCTCCAAAAGAGCGGCTTTTTTGTTGCCTCCGCGCAATCACAAAAAGCCCATCAAATGGGCTGTGCCACCAGGTCGTGACCCTGCGCGCTCACGATGCGCGCCTTGGTGAATTCACCCACCTTCAAAGTCTTGCTGATTTTCTCGGGCGGTAACAGGCGAACCACGCCATCAATCTCAGGCGCATCCGCATAGCTGCGTCCAATGCCGCCTTTTTTCCCAAGCCCCGGTGCAGAATCCACCAGCACTTGCATTGTTGCCCCCACCCTGCGCTGAAGACGTGCGGCAGAGACCCGCTCGGCTACCTGCATAAAGCGGGCACGGCGCTCTTCCCGCACTTCGGCTGGCAGCATTCCAGGCAAGGCATTGGCGGTAGCCCCATCGACCGGGCTGTAAGCGAAGCATCCGGCGCGGTCAATTTGGGCCTCTTCCAGGAAGTCCAGCAAATGCGCAAATTCCTCTTCCGTTTCACCGGGAAAGCCGGCAATAAACGTGCTGCGCACCACGAGCTCAGGACACACTTCACGCCATTGCTGGATGCGTTCCAGATTTTTTTCACCACTGGCCGGGCGCTTCATGCGCCGCAACACGTCGGGGTGGCTGTGCTGCAGCGGAACATCCAGATACGGCAACACCAGCCCTTGGGCCATGAGGGGCAGAATCTCATCCACACTCGGGTACGGGTAGACGTAATGCAAACGCACCCAGGCACCATACGGTGCGGCCAATTCACCCAGGGTTTGAACCAGTTCGAGCATGCGGGTCTTGATCGGTTTGCCGTCCCAGAAACCCGTGCGGTATTTCACATCAACTCCGTAGGCAGAGGTGTCCTGGCTGATCACCAGCAACTCTTTGACTCCGCCTTCAAACAGTGCACGTGCCTCGCCTAGAACATCACCAATCGGACGCGAGACCAAGTCACCACGCATGCTGGGAATAATGCAGAACGTGCAGCGGTGGTTGCAGCCTTCGCTAATCTTCAAATAGGCGTAGTGCTTGGGCGTGAGTTTGATGCCGGCCACACCAAAGGCATTGGGCACCAGGTCGATAAAGGGGTCGTGCGGTTTGGGCAGGTGCGTGTGCACTGCATCCATCACTTCTTGCGTCGCGTGGGGCCCGGTAACCGCGAGCACTTTGGGGTGCATCTCGCGAATCAGATTGCCTCCGCTCTGACCTGCCTTCGCGCCCAAACACCCGGTCACAATGACCCGTCCGTTTTCCGCCAGTGCTTCGCCAATGGTGTCCAGGCTTTCCTGGACCGCTTCATCAATAAAACCGCAGGTGTTGACGATCACCAGATCGGCACCCTGAAAGGTTTTTGAGGTTTGGTAACCCTCGGCGCTCAGTTGCGTCAGGATCAATTCGGAGTCGGTCAATGCCTTGGGGCAACCCAAGCTGACAAATCCGACCTGGGGCACTTTGGCCGGTGTAGAAGTGGTTGGTGGTGCTTCGCTCATACCCCGATTGTCCCAGCATTTGCATGCCAGAACCGGCGCCGGGATTCACCCGCTGATGCTAGCGCTTGATTCCCAGGCTGCCCAGGAACTGCTCCGTCTGCTTTTGCATTTGCTCTTGCATTTGGGTGAACACATTGGCACCCATCACGCCCTTGACCATGGGCGCCTGCATATCCATCAGGGCTTGCATGTTTTTCTCAAGGTACCCGCCCATAAACCCCTGCATCGCATGGCCGTAGAACCGGATGATGTTGGAAAGTACCGGTGCAGTGAACATCGGTGAACCGTGCGCCTCTTCTTCCAGAATGATCTGAAGGAGGATGCTGCGGGTTAAATCTTCGCCCGACTTGGCATCGCGAACCACGAACGACTCACTGTCCATGACCAGTTGCTTTATTTCTGTCAGAGTGATGTAGCTGGACGTGTCGGTGTCGTACAACCGGCGGTTCGGGTACTTTTTAATCACCCGTTCGGTGGACACGCCGTCGTTTGCAGTGGATTTATTCATGTCTATTCGTGCTTGCTCGGGAAGTGCAGCCAATGTACTGCACTGCAGCACATTTTAGAGTTGACGATGGATGCCGCCAAAAAGGAATACCCTTATTTTGGCTTTTGAGGCCCATCAATTCCCATGCTAGGTCCCAGTGGCGACATCACTACACTGGTGCCAGCGAAAAACTTTAGGAGCAGAAATTGTCTCTCCCCGTTACCGGTGGTTGTGCCTGCGGCAGCGTGCGATATGTCGTGCAGGGCCCCTTGCGCGACATCATTGCCTGCCACTGCGAACAATGTCGCAAAACCAGTGGCCACTTTGTCACCGCGACCGCCTGCCGCCGAGGCTACTTTTCGCTGGATCGCGATGAGGGCTTGCGCTGGTACAGCGCAAAGCCGGGATTTCGACGCGGCTTTTGCGGTGAATGCGGATCCAGCTTATTCTTCGAAGAGCTTGGCAAGGAAAGAATTTCCATTGCCGCCGGCAGCCTGGACACGCCGCAAGGATTGCGTATCGGCGCGCACATCTTTACGGCTGAAGCTGGCGACTACTACGCCATCGACCCCGCTACACCCAGCTCGCCGATCGGTGAGCACACGGTTAGCCTGCCGGATTAACCATCGAATGGCCAGCCAGCACCCAAGATTTGCGCCTTTGCAAGGCAGATAAAACACAGAGGGGATGCGGCTTGAATCGGCACGCTATGGCAGCGTTGTTCCGATAATGGCGCCCAGTAGAAAACCAAGGAGTTAGTTTCAATGGCAAACACGTTCGTTATGGCTGGAGTCATGGGCTGGCCGGTCGCCCATTCCCGTTCGCCGGTCATCCACAACCATTGGATCCGCCAATACGGTCTGCAAGGAGCGTACGGCTTGTTTCCTGTTCAACCGGAACGCATTGAAGACGCCATCCGGGGTTTGCGCGCGCTCGGCCTGGCCGGTTGCAATGTCACGATTCCGCACAAGGTCAACGCCCTTAAGCTCATGGATGTGGTTGACCCACTGGCGCTTCGCATGGGCGCGATCAACACCATCGTCGTGACCCCGGAAGGTGTTTTGCACGGCTACAACAACGATGGTTTCGGCTACATACAAAGTCTGCGGGATGCCAAGCCCGACTGGCAAGCCGCGGCTGGCCCCATCACGGTGCTGGGTGCCGGAGGTGCTGCACGTGCGGTCGTACTCAGCTTGCTAGACGAAGGGGCCAAAGAGATCCGTCTGATCAATCGCACCCGCGCTAAAGCACAGGCGCTCGCCGATGAGTTTGGAGCGGCCATTCAAGTAGTGGACTGGAGCGAACGCAGCGAAGCCCTGAGCGACATCGCGCTGCTGGTGAACACCACCGATCAGGGCATGCACGGTCAGCCAGAACTCGACATTCAACTCGATCGACTTCCGCAATCTGCGCTTGTATCGGACGCCATTTACATTCCTTTGGAAACGCCACTGCTGCGCGCAGCCCGCTTGCGTGGAAATGAAACGGTCAATGGCTTGGGCATGCTGCTCAACCAGGCCCGTCCGGCCTTCAAGGCCTGGTTTGGTGTCATGCCGGAAATCACCCCGGCATTGCGTCAGGCCATCATGGCAACGTTTTGATAGCAGATCAACCGACATGAAAAAGCCCCGGAACCAAGCTCGAAAGCGGGTTGCGGGGCAGTGTCTTGGTAGGCGCAATTGGACTCGAACCAACGACCCCCACCATGTCAAGGTGGTGCTCTAACCAGCTGAGCTATGCGCCTATGAGTCGAAGCCTCAGATTATAGCATCAAGTTTTTGCCAAGTTCATGAAGCAGCGCCACGCCTGTTGCTAAGCCCGTTCGCCATGGGTCATAATTGACGTTTACGTAAACGTCAACTCTCAATTCAAATATCTCAGGAGCACAGCATGGAAATCGCAGGCAAGGTCTTTATTGTTACGGGCGGCGCATCGGGGCTGGGTGAAGGCACAGCGCGCATGCTGACTGCCGCCGGCGGCAAAGTGGTGATTGCCGACATGCAAGTAGAGAAAGGTGAGGCTGTTGCCAGGGAAATCGGCGGCGCTTTCGTCAAGTGCGACGTCAGCAACGAGGCTGATGGCCAGGCTGTTGTTGCCAAGGCAGTTTCCATGGGCAAGCTGATGGGCCTGGTGAATTGCGCCGGCATCGCACCCGGAGAAAAAACCGTGGGCAAGAATGGCGCGCACGCATTGGCTACTTTCACCAAGTGCATCACCGTGAATCTGGTTGGCAGCTTCAACATGATTCGCCTGGCAGCTGAAGCCATGTGCAAGAACGAACCAGAAAGCACCGGCGAGCGCGGCGTGATGATTTCCACCGCTTCGGTTGCCGCATACGACGGACAAATGGGCCAGGCCGCCTATAGCGCGTCAAAAGGTGGCGTAGTGGGAATGACACTGCCGATCGCCCGTGATCTGGCACGCAACGGCATCCGCAATATGACGATTGCCCCCGGAATTTTCGGCACACCCATGATGTTTGGCATGCCCCAGGAAGTGCAGGATTCGCTGGCTGCTTCGGTACCGTTTCCCTCGCGCCTGGGCACGCCGCAGGACTACGCCAAACTGGTACGCCACATTGTGGAGAACGACATGCTCAACGGCGAAGTCATTCGCCTTGACGGCGCCATCCGACTGGCACCGCGCTAATCCTTGGTTACACGCTGAAGCCGTCGTCTGCCGTAATCACCGCGCCATTGATGAAATGACTCTGGTCCGAGCACAGCATCACCAGCAAAGCGTCCAGGTCTTTGACTTGGCCCAGGCGCTTGCGCGGCAACATATTGACCAGTTTCTGACCGGCTTCGGTCTTCCAATGGTGGTGGTTGATTTCGGTGTCGATATAGCCCGGGCACAAGGCGTTCACGTTGATGCCAAACTTGCCCCACTCCAGCGCCATGGCCTTGGTCATCTGGATGACGGCGGCCTTGCTCATGCAATAAGCGCCGATTTGCGGCAAGACCTTCAGGCCAGCCGCCGAGGCCACATTCACGATGCGCCCGCCGGTGTAGTTTCCAGGGGCAGCGCCCTGGGCTCTGGCCAACATGCGTTTGCCAACTTCCTGGGCGACAAAAAAAGCGCCCTTCACGTTGGTGTCAAAAACAAAGTCGAAGTCCCCGGGCATCACATCCTGCAAACGCTGCGTCGTACTCACGCCCGAGTTGTTGACCAGGATGTCGATCGAACCCACCTCGGTTTCGGCATGGGCGACCGCCGACTTGATGGAGGCGTGGTCGGTGACATCGAGTTCAATCACATGGGCGTCACCGCCCTCCCCGTCAATAAAGGCGCGCAGCTCCTTGAGCTTTTCAATGCGCCGGCTCGCCAGCACCACCGCAGCACCTGCCTGAGACAGCGTTTTGGCAAATTGCGCTCCCAAACCGCTGCTGGCGCCGGTAATAAATGCCACGCGGCCCGACAAATCGATGGTGTATGCCATTGGAGTTCCCTCTTTAAAGCGTGCCCGAGTGCCTCTTAAGTGCCTTCTCAGCGCATAAAATCTTTCTCAATCCTTACCCATTATCCAGCGAGATCCCCATGACCCCTCAGGAAATTCTGGCCCAATTCGGCCCCCGTGAATCAATGGAATACGACGTCGTGGTCGTGGGCGGAGGCCCAGGCGGTCTGGCCGCTGCGATTCGCCTCAAACAACTGGCAGCAGAAGCCGGCAAAGAAGTCTCGGTGGTCGTGCTGGAAAAGGGCTCGGAACCCGGCGCACACATCCTGTCGGGCGCGATCATGGACCCGATTGCGCTGGACGAGCTGATTCCCGACTGGAAAGAAAAAGGTGCGCCACTGCGCCAGTTGGTCACCGACGATGCCGTGAGTTTTCTGAGTGAAAAGTCGGCGTTTCGCACACCCAACTTCCTGTTGCCGCCCTGCGTGCAAAACCATGGCTGCTACATCATCAGCCTGGCCGAAGTAACCCGCTGGCTGGCTGGCCAGGCGGAAGCCCTGGGCGTGGAAATTTTCCCCGGTTTCACCGCCGCAGAAGTGCTCCATAACGAGGATGGCTCGGTCAAGGGCGTAGCCACCGGCAATATGGGCATTGGCAAAGACGGCGAGCCTACCGACAACTTCCAGATCGGCATGGAACTGCTGGGCAAATACACCATCTTTGCTGAAGGTGCGCGCGGCCATCTGGGCAAACAACTCATTGCCAAATTCGCGCTCGACGAGGGCTGCGACCCGCAGACTTACGGTATTGGCATCAAGGAAATTTGGGAAGTGGACCCCAGCCGTCACCAGGCCGGCTTTGCCTTTCACACCGCTGGCTGGCCCATGGATGACGCCACCTACGGCGGTGCCTTCATGTACCACATGGAGGACAACAAGGTCGCCATGGGCTTTGTCACCGGCTTGAACTATGCCAACCCGTACATCAGCCCGTTTGAAGAGTTCCAGCGTTGGAAAACGCACCCGAACGTGCGCTACTACCTTGAAAACGACAAGGGTGAAGTGACCGGCAAACGCCTCGCCTATGGTGCCCGCGCCATTACCGCCGGCGGCCTGATGTCCTTGCCCAAACCGGCCTTCCCCGGTGGCGCCCTGGTGGGTTGCGATGCAGGCTTCCTGAACACCAGCCGCATCAAGGGCAGCCATGCCGCGATCAAAACCGGCGCACTGGCCGCTGAAGCTGCGTTTGAAGCCATTCAGGCGGGCCGCCAGCACGACGAACTGACGGCTTACCCCGAAGCCTTCGAGAAGAGCTGGTTGTACGAAGAGCTGAACAAGGCGCGTAACTTCAAGAGCTGGTTCAAGAAGGGCCTGACCGTGGCCTCCCTCATGAACGGCGTCGAGCAGTTCGCCCTGCGCGGCCATTTCCCCTGGACGCTGCGCCGCGACAAACCCGACCACGCTTACCTTAAGCCTGCTGCCGAGTGCACACCCATCGTCTATCCCAAGCCGGACGGCAAGATCACGTTCGATAAGAACTCCAGCGTATTCCTGGCCAACGTGAACCACGAGGAAAACCAACCGGCGCACTTGACGCTCAAAGACGCATCGGTACCGGTCAGTATCAACCTGGCCAAGTACGCGGGGCCCGAGGCGCGCTACTGCCCGGCGGGGGTGTACGAGTACGTCAAGGAAGACGGTGTGGACCGCCTGCAGATCAACGCGCAAAACTGCGTGCACTGCAAGACCTGCGACATCAAGGACCCGACACAAAACATCGTCTGGGTTACTCCGGAAGGTGGCGGCGGTCCCAACTACGCTGACATGTAAGCGGCCCCAAGGTCCCCGATTAGCCCGTCCCATGACGGGCTTTTTTGCGCTCGGCAACCGCCCAGCCTGCATACGGACAGGCAACTATGCGACAAAGCGAAGTCGATCGAAGTGATTTTGCGCTGCCGCAAATAAATCGAAAAGGGTCGCATCCAGAGCATGTAGAATCACCCCCGTTCAGGAGAGAGTGTCCCCTTGAGGATGCCGCCGAAGGCGCAGGACTGCTGATTGCAGCAGTCTGAACGCTCAGGCAAAAGGACTGACAAGCGTCATGTGGCACCACCACAAGACGACACCCCACTGGAGAGAGGTTGCCTACAGGGCAGCCCACCGAAGGAGCAAATCGCTGCCAGCCCCGTGCTGCGTAGCGGCCAATCTCTCAGGTAAAGCGGACAGCGGGGGCAACCCATGGAATGTTTTTTGAAACGTGCCATGGACATTCAATTGCCCCCTGGAGATTCCTCTGTGTCCGACATTCCCGCATCCGACCCGCTACTCACCACGCCCCTGAACGCGTTGCACCTTGAATTAGGCGCACGCATGGTTCCCTTTGCCGGCTATTCCATGCCCGTGCAATACCCCGCCGGCCTGATGGCTGAGCACCACCACACCCGCAATGCCGCCGGCCTGTTTGACGTGTCCCATATGGGCCAGTTGCGTCTGGTCGGTCCCGATGCAGCAGCGGCCTTTGAAAGCTTGATGCCGGTCGATGTGATCGACCTGCCCGTCGGTAAGCAGCGCTATGGGCTGCTGCTGGCAGAGGACGGCGGCATTCTGGATGACCTGATGTTTGTGAGGCGGGAACACGACATTTTTGTGGTGGTCAACGGCGCCTGCAAGGTGGCTGACATGGCCCACATTCAGACGCGGATCGGCGCGCGCTGCCAGGTGATTCCCATGCCCGAAATGGCGTTGCTCGCCTTGCAAGGCCCGCAAGCGGTCACCGCCCTGTCGCGCCTGGCGCCTGGCGTGGAAAAGCTGGTTTTCATGACCGGCGGCAGCTTTACGGTGCAGATAGGCACGCAAGCGATTGACGTGTTCTTGACCCGCAGCGGCTACACCGGCGAAGACGGTTTTGAGATTTCGGTCCACAACGACCACGCCGACGCACTGGCCCGTGCCCTGCTGGCCCAGCCCGAAGTCAAACCGATTGGCCTGGGTGCCCGCAACTCGCTGCGCCTGGAGGCCGGCTTGTGCCTGTATGGCAACGACATCACCACCGGCACCAACCCGGTTGAAGCCAACCTGTTGTGGGCCATGCAAAAGGTGCGTCGCGCAGGGGGCGACCGCGCAGGTGGATTTCCGGGTGCCGAAAAAATTCTGGCGCAACTCGCCCAAGCCCCGGCAGATGCCCGCAAGCGCGTGGGCTTGGTGGCGCTGGAGCGCATTCCGGTGCGCGACCACACGCCCCTGCACGACCTGAACGGCAACCCCATCGGCGAAGTCACCAGCGGCTTGCTCGGCCCCACGGTGGACAAGCCGATTGCCATTGGCTACGTGCCTGCAGCCCTGGCGGCTTTGGGCACTCGGGTACATGCCATCGTGCGCGGCAAGCCGGTGCCGATGGAAGTGGCACCCATGCCCTTCACACCTAATCGCTATTTCCGTGGCTAAGCCGCTGCCCATTTTTTATTGAACCAAGAGGAAAACACCATGACCATCAAATACACCCCCGAACACGAATGGCTGCAACTCGATGGCGACGTTGCCACCGTTGGCATCACGGTCCACGCCCAGGACGCGTTGGGCGACGTGGTTTTTGTGGAACTGCCCGAAGTGGGCAAGACCTTTGCACAAGGCGAAGTCGCCGGCGTGGTGGAGTCGGTCAAGGCCGCAGCGGACGTCTACATGCCGGTCAACGGCACCGTTACCGAAGTCAACGAAGACCTGCGTGCCGACCCCGCGCTGGCCAACAGCGACCCGCTGGGCAAGGGCTGGTTTTTCAAGATCACCGTGTCCGACCGCAGCCAATTTGACGCGCTGATGGACGAGACGGCCTACACGCAGTTCTCGGCCTGATCGCCAACTCACTTTCCGTTCACACGCCCCGCCTGATTGCCATGACCGCCAACACCCGACTCCCCTCCCTTGCCGAACTTGAAAACAGCAGCGAATTCATTGCACGCCACATCGGCATGTCTGCCGCCGATGAGCAACACATGCTGCAAGCGATTGGCGAGCCCAGCCGGGCCGCGCTGATCGACAGCATTGTTCCGCGCAGTATTGCGCGCAGCACCGCGATGGCGATTCCGCCTGCGGTGCCGGAGGCGGCGGCGCTGGCGGAAATGAAGGCGATTGCCGCCAAGAACCGGCTGTTCAAGAGCTTCATTGGCCAGGGCTATTACGGCACGCACACGCCGGGTGTGATCCTGCGCAACATCCTGGAAAACCCCGCCTGGTACACCGCCTACACGCCCTACCAGGCCGAGATTTCGCAAGGGCGCATGGAGGCGCTGGTGAATTTCCAGACCATGGTCTGCGACCTCACCGCCATGCCGATTGCGAACGCCAGCATGCTGGACGAAGCCACCGCTGCTGCCGAAGCCATGACGCTGGCCAAACGCAGCGTCAAGAGCAAAAGCAATGTGCTGGTGGTCGCGGGCGACTGCCACGCGCAAACCATTGAGGTGCTGCAAACCCGCGCCGCGCCGCTCGGTCTGGAAATCAAGGTCGCCAACTCCGCCGAAGAATGGGCAGCATTGTTGGAAGGCGACTACTTTGCCGTGCTGGCCCAATACCCTTCCACCAGCGGGCGCGTAGACGACTGGGCTCCCGAAGTTGCCAAAGTACACGCCAAACAGGCTGCCTTTGTCGTTGCAGCGGACCTGCTGGCCCTCACCCTGCTCACGCCCCCCGGCGAATGGGGTGCCGACATCGTGGTCGGCACCACCCAGCGCTTCGGCATGCCGCAGTGCAACGGCGGCCCGCACGCGGCCTACATGGCTTGCCGCGACGAGTACAAACGCTCCATGCCCGGCCGTCTGGTGGGCGTCAGTGTGGACGCGCATGGCAACCCGGCCTACCGCCTGGCACTGCAAACACGCGAACAGCACATCCGCCGCGAAAAAGCCACGTCCAACATCTGCACCGCGCAGGTTCTGCCCGCCGTCATCGCCAGCATGTACGCCGTCTACCACGGCCCCGCCGGTCTCAAACGCATTGCCCAGCGCGTGGCTGCCTACACCGCCATTCTGGCCAAGGGCCTGGAAACCCTCGGCTACAGCCTGACCAGCGCAACCGCCTTTGACACCCTGACGGTGCGCTGCACCACCGCTGAAGAAGCCCAGGCACTGGCGGCCAAGGCCGTGGCCCAAGGCGCCAACCTGCGCCTGTCGTGGGAGCAGTACATCAGCGTGTCGCTCGATGAAACCACCACGCGCGACGACCTGGCTTTGTTGTGGGGCATTTTCAGCACGGCAGGCCAAGCGCTGCCCAGCATCGAAGCTTTGGCCTCTGAAACCACAGCACGCATTCCTGCCAACTTGCTCCGCAGCAGCAGCTACCTGACCCATCCGGTGTTCAACAGCTACCACTCCGAGACCGGCATGCTGCGCTACATCCGCGCCTTAAGCGACAAAGACCTGGCGCTGGACCGCAGCATGATTCCGCTGGGCTCCTGCACCATGAAGCTCAACGCCACCAGCGAGATGATTCCCATCACCTGGCCCGAATTCGCCAACATCCACCCCTTCTGCCCCGCCGACCAGCGCCAGGGCTACGCCGAGTTGGACGTGCAACTGCGCGCCTGGCTGTGTGCCGCCACCGGCTATGCAGGCATCAGTCTGCAGCCCAATGCCGGCAGCCAGGGCGAATACGCGGGACTGTTGGCGATTCGCGGCTGGCATGCATCGCGCGGCGAAAGCCACCGCACCATCTGCCTGATACCGAGTAGCGCACACGGCACCAACCCGGCCAGCGCCGCCATGGCGGGCATGAGCGTGGTGGTCACCAAGTGTGACGAGCAGGGCAATGTGGACATGGCCGACCTGCAGGCCCAGTGCGAAAAGCACAGCGCCAACCTGGCCGCGGTGATGATCACCTACCCCAGCACCCACGGCGTTTTCGAAACCCAGGTGAAAGAACTCTGCGCCCTGGTGCACCAGTATGGCGGCCGCGTGTATGTGGACGGTGCCAACATGAATGCGCTGGTGGGCACCGCAGCCCCCGGCGAATTTGGCGGTGATGTGAGCCACCTGAATCTGCACAAGACTTTCTGCATTCCGCACGGCGGCGGCGGCCCGGGCGTGGGCCCGGTCTGCGTGGTAGAGGACCTGGTGCCTTTCCTGCCCGGCCATGGCGCGGGTGGGGTTGCCGGCAAAGTGGGCGCTGTGTCTGCGGCGCCGCTCGGCAACGCAGCGGTGTTGCCGATCAGTTGGATGTACATCCGCATGATGGGGGCGGATGGCCTCAAGCACGCCACCGAGGCCGCCATTCTGGCCGCCAATTACATCAGCGCACGGCTGGCCGATGCCTACCCCACGCTGTACGCCAGTGTGTCGGTGAACGGCAAACCCGGCCATGTGGCGCACGAATGCATTCTGGACTTGCGCCACTTCAAGGAGACTTGTGGCGTGATGGCCGAAGACGTTGCCAAGCGCCTGATGGACTATGGCTTTCATGCGCCCACGCTGTCCTTCCCCGTGCCCAACACGCTGATGGTGGAGCCGACCGAGAGCGAAACCCTGCAGGAACTCGACCGCTTCATTGGTGCCATGCTGGCCATCCGAGCCGAGATTGCACAGGTGGAGCAAGGTGCCTGGCCGCAGGACAACAACCCGCTCAAACACGCCCCGCATACCGCCGCCACCGTGGTCGACGCGACCTGGGACCGTCCGTATCCGCGCGAGTTGGGCGCCTTCCCGCTGGCCACACTCAAGGCCAACAAGTACTGGCCTACGGTGGGCCGGGTGGACAACGTCTTTGGCGACCGCAACCTGTTCTGCAGTTGCGTGCCAGTGGCCGAACTCGCTGACGCCTGAGGACCGGCAACTGAAGACTGCGCCATCAAGGCGCGCGTCTGGGGGCGCACCAACCTGTCGATAATCGGACGGATTGGCAGCCGCCATTTTTCCGGAATCTCACGATGCGCCTTTCTGTTCGCTCTCTCGCCGCCCTGCTGCTCGGTGTCACCATGGCATGGGCGGGCACGGCAGCGCATTGCGCAGAACCCAACTTACCCAAGGTCACGGTGGTACTGGCTGGCGGCGGCGCCAAGGGCTTTGCCCACATCGCCGTATTGCGGCGTCTGGAAGAAGACCACATTCCGATTGCCAAGATCATCGGCACCAGCATGGGCGCGGTGATTGGCAGCCTCTATGCCAGCGGTTTGTCGACAAATGAGATTGAGCGCGTCATTGACAACCTGGACCCCGGGCGCGTGGGCCTCGATTTGCTGGACCGCTCGGAACTTTCGCACCGCACCCGCGAATACCAACAGCGTTACCCGGTGGAACTGGAACTGGGTGTCAAGGACGGTCAGCTCACCTTTGCCCGTGGGGTGAGCGACGGCCAGCGTTTTCTGACGCTGATGCAGGAACTGACCGCGCATGTGCAACCCGAACGCAGTTTTGATCAACTCCGCATTCCCTTTCGGGCCATTGCCACGCGATTTCGGGATGGCGAACTGGTTGCCTTTGATCGCGGCAATCTGGCGCTTGCGGTGCGCGCCAGCATGGCAGCCCCCGGCGTCTTTGCACCGGTAGAGGTGGATGGCGAAGCCTATGTGGATGGCGGGCTGGTGGCCAATCTGCCGGTGGAAGTCGCGCTGAACGAAGGCGCCGGGTTGATCGTGGCGTCCTACCTGGGCGATACCGACAAAATCGGCGGCAGCCTGGGGACGGGCAATGCACTCAGTGTGGCGACCCGCATGCTCGATATCCTGATGCGCCAGAATGAGCGCCGCAATATCGGGCTGCTGCGGGCCCAGGACATTTTGGTACGCCCCCAACTGCAGGACTTCAACTCCGGCAGCTTCCGCAAGCCGGCCGAAATCATTCAGGTAGGCCGCGAGGCCGTGGACGCACAGGACAACCGCTTCAGGCAGTTGGCACAGCAGTTTGCTGCGGTCGCCGTGAAGCCGGTGGACCCGACCAGCATCCTGCCGCCACAAGGCACGCTGCAGCGCGTTCGCGTCACCGGCAACCAGCACGTGCCCAAAGGCTTTGTTGATCGCGAGTTGCAGTCGCTGGTTGGCAAGCCTTTTAATCCACAGGAAGTCACCCAGAAGCTGGACGAACTCTACGCCACGGGCAATTTCGAGCGCGTTAACTACCGGCTTAGTCCCTTGCCCGAACAAGCCGATGCCTACGAACTCGTGGTGGAGGTGAACGAAAAAACCTACGGCCCCAACTTTCTGAAGTCCAGCCTGGGGTTTTATGGTGAAAGCAGCGGCACCAGTCTGTTCTCACTGGGCGTTGGCTTCCGTCGGCCTTGGCTAACACCTGAGGGGCTGGAGCTTCAGCTTGATGTGCGCGGTGGCTCGCAAAGTGAGTTGGCGGTCAGCTTGCATCAGCCGCTGTCTGACCGTTGGGGCCTGAACGGTTTCGCCGCCTACAACAGCAGCGAGTTGTCCATTTACCGACCGGACGTGACCACTGCGCAAAAGATGGCCAGCTCCACCTTGCGCCGACAGGAACTGGGCGTCAGCCTGTCATACGACCTGGGCAAGAAGGCTACGGCCAACTTCGGCATAGTAACCAACCAAACCCGTGTGTCCATTGATACCGCGCACCTGGTGAGCTACCGGCTGGATGCAGGCAACCTGCTGACCTACAACTTGCAAGACGGCAAGTGGGAATTTACCGGTGTCAACGCCGAATTCACAGCCGACTTGCTGGACTCTCCCAACTTTCCCACCAAGGGCTACTACCTGCACGTAGCCGGCGCGCAGGGCGTGACCGGCACCAGCCAATACACCAGCTTTCGCGCCAACTTGATGTGGGCCAGAAGCTTCGGTCCGCATGTGATCAACCTCGGAGTGGACTTGGGCGCTGATCATATTTTTGACTGCGACGGCTGTGCCCAACCCACCTCGCTGGCCCCGCTTTATTTGGGTGGTTTCCAATCCATGGGCGCCTACCAGATGGGGCAACTTTCGGGTGACCGTCTGGTTCACGCACAAGCCACCTACATGTACCGGTTAAGCGATGGCGGCGTGCTGCGCCAACCCACCTTTGTCGGCTTTGTAGCCGAGGTAGGCGATGCCTGGCTGAGCACACGCGACATTTCAGAAAAGTACAGCGGCACCGCATTCATTGCGGTGGACAGCCGCATTGGCGACGTGTTTTTTGGCGTGGCCTCGGGCAGCGGCGGTAACCGCAACATCTTCTTGCAGCTAGGCCGGCGCTTCAGCTTGTGGTGAGGTGAGGCGTTGCCTGCAGTCAGTCAGGCGCGCACCCCAAACCGATTCGCAACCTGGCGCCGGAATTCACGCGGCGTCATGCCCTTGATGTCCAGGAATCTCCGGTTGAAATTGGCGATGTTGTTAAAGCCGACGTCATAGGCAATGCTGGTGATCTGCCGGTCGGACTCCATCAGAAACTGACAGGCTCGATTGATTCGCACATGATTCACAAAGTCGGTGAAGGTGTTGCCCGTGGCGCGGCGGAAAAAGCGAGAAAAACGACTTTCGTTCATGCCCAGTTCTTCGGCCAAAGAAGCAGCCGAAACCTGCTCGGAAATGTTGTCGGTAATTCGGCTCAGGATAGCGTTGATCTGGTCGAGCTGCGCATCGTTGTCCATGCTTTGAATCTGGGCGTTCGACAGCAGGCGGTAATCCTTGCAATGGGCCAAGTCATTCAGGAAGTCACAAAAAGCACCAAAGCGCGCCAGACCTTGAGCCGCCTTGATACGGCGCCAATGTTCTGTAGCCTTGGGATTCAAATCAAAGAACTCAATGCCATGCTTGGCACGCTCCAGCAAGGGCAATACGGCGCGCATTTCGGGAATGCAGCGACTGGCTTCTTCGATCGGCCCGTGCGGAAACTGAATCACCAGATCGCGCTCCGCTACACCACCTTCCGGCAAATCCATGCTAACCCAGTTGTGCGGCAAGCGCGGGCCGGTTAGCACCAGATGGCCTGGCTGAAACTGCCCGATCCAGTCGCCCACAAAAGCCTTTCCAGAGGTACTGGTGATCAGGTGCAACTCGTATTCATCGTGGTAGTGCCAACGCGCCAGCGGTGTTGGAAACCCGTGCGCCAAGCAGCGGATGATGCCCACCTGATCCGGGCGCTCATAGCCCAGTTCAGGCGAGCGACTGTAGTCATGCTCAAGTTCCGGTTTGAGTTGGCGAGGCTTGGCTGGCATCACGGCAAATTATGGTTTGGTGGAATTGCAATGTAGCTTAGGACATCACGTTGCCGCCATCCACGTTGAGTGTCTGCGCGGTGATGTAGGACGCTTCGTCGCTGGCCAGGAACACGGCCGCGCCGCAGATGTCGATGGGGTCGCCCATGTAGCCCAGCGGCACAGCCTCGCCGACGCGCTTTTTCTTCTCCCCCAATGGCAGGTTCTCGTACTTGGCAAACAAGGCGTCCACATGTGCCCACATGGGCGTGGCAATCACGCCCGGCGAAATGCCGTTGACGCGAATCCTGTGCGGCGCCATGGCCAGTGCGGCACTCTGCGTGTAACTCACGATGGCGGCCTTGCTGGCGCAGTAATGCGAGACCAGCGCCTCCCCACGGCGACCGGCCTGCGAGGCCATGTTGATCACCGCCCCTCCCTGCACTTTGGCCGCAACCATATGGGCCAGCACCTTTTGCATGACGAAGAACGCACCCTTTACGTTCACCGCAAAAATCTTGTCGTACATGGCCTCGTTGCTCTCCAGCAGCGGCGCCATGTCGAAGATCGCGGCGTTGTTGTACAGCGTGGTGATGCCGCCAAAGCGGGCTACGGCGGCTGCCACCAATGCATCTATGTCGGCGCTGCGGGTTACATCAGTGGGCACGTAGTGCACGGTATCCGGATGCGCGGCGATCAGTGCGAGCAATGCGGGAGTGGGCACTTTGCCGATGTCGGCGACGGTGCAGCGGGCGCCTTCGCGCACATAGGCCTCGGCCACCGCCAGGCCGATGCCACCGGCGGCACCGGTCAATACGGCGTGTTTCCCTTGAAGACGTGTCATGTTGCTTTCCTTTGAACGAATTGGTGAACGCGAGCGGCAGCCTCGCGCATGGCAGACACCAGTCGGGCATCGCCCGTGAGGTTGCCCCACAGGGATTGATCGGCACAGAACGCAGCCACCGGGTCGACGGCATCGCAGATCGCGTGGGCCACTGCCGGGTCCATGGCCTGGTCCTGGTAGGTGTAGAGAATCTGGCCGGCGTGCCAACGCTGCAGATAGGCCAGGAACAACGCGGGCAGCATGGCCACGCTAGAGATCGATTCATCGCGTGCCAGACGCTCGCGGAATGTGGGCGCCATAAAGCCCGGAATCTTGGAGAAGCCGTCCATCGCCACGCGCTGGTTGGTGTCGGCAATGGCCGGGTTGCCAAAGCGGTCCAACACGACATCGCGGTAATGAGCCAGGTTGATGGGGCACGGCTTTTCAGGTGTGTCCAGCACTGGAATCACGTCGTTAGTTACATAGTCAAACGCGAACTGGCGAATCTCGGCATCGTGCGTGCCTTCGTGAATGTAGGTGTAGCCAACCAGAGTGCCGGCCCAGGCAATGCAACTGTGGGTGGCGTTGAGCAGGCGAATCTTGGCTTCTTCGTAGGCCTGCACCGACTGCACCATCTCGACGCCCACCGTTTCCCACTCGGGGCGCCCGGCAATGAAGTTGTCTTCAATCACCCACTGAATAAAGCTCTCGCCCATGAGAGCCGCCGCATCGCCCACACCGGTAGCGGCTTTCACGCGTTCGGCCACTGCCGCTGTGGGGCGCGGGGTAATACGGTCCACCATGGCGTTGGGGCTGCTGGTATGCGCCTGCACCCAGGCCAGCAGATTGGAGTCACCCACCAGTTCCAAAAACTGCGACAGGCCGCTGCGCGAGCGGTCGCCGTTGTGGCGCAAGTTGTCGCAGTTGAGCAGCGTGACCGCGCCTGCACCCGTCTGCATGCGCGCCTTGAGGATGGCGGCGAGCGCACCATAAATCGTGCTGCCCGCCCTGCCTTCTTTCACAGCTTCAATGTCGGCTTTGAGGTCCGCAAAATTCAGGTCCAGCCGGTCTTTAGCATCCAGATAATAGCCCGCCTCGGTCACGGTGAAGGAGATGATGCGGGTCTGCGCATCGGCCCCCAGACGGATCAGACCCGAGAGCATCGGGTCATGCCGAACCACGGTCTGGATGGAGGTAATGCGGGTGTAACTGCGCTCACCTTGCGGCGTGATGGTCTCCAGCGTGTAGGCGCCACTTTGGGTAATCAGCGCCTCGATGGTGTCGGCCATATCGGGACGGATGTTGCCGCCCGCCAGTGTCCAGCGGGTGTCACCGGTTTGCTGCAGTTGGTGCAGGAACAGCGCCTGGTGCGCGCGGTGAAAAGAGCCCAGCCCCAGGTGGAGCATCAGAGAGGGTTTGGTGGTGTCTTGCATGGCTAGTGAACCAGGGTTTCCCGGGCTTTTCCGGTACGGGTGATACGGCCTTTGGCGTCAAACAGGTGGGCGGCATCCACATCGATGCGCACGCCAATCGGTTTGCCTACGCTGAGTTCGGTGCGCTCGTTTTGGCGCGAAACGAGTTGCACACCGCCTTCAGTGGACACGTAAATCAGGGTTTCGGCACCCAGCGCCTCCACCAGTTCCACCGTGCCGTTGAGTTGGCCCAGACCGGGTGCACAAAGGCTGATGTTCTCCGGTCGCAAACCGATAAAGCCATCGGGCTCCACCGGCAACGCGGTGAGTTGTACCAACGGCTGCATGTCTTTGGCTTGCACCACATTCATTTGGGGCGTGCCGATGAACTGGGCCACAAACTGGTTTGCCGGGCGGTCGTAGAGTTCCAGCGGTGTGCCGACCTGTTCAATCACGCCATCGCGCAATACCACTACGCGATCGGCCAGAGTCATGGCCTCCACCTGGTCGTGGGTGACGTATATGGTGGTGGCACCGAGGTCGCGATGCAGCTTGGCAATTTCGATTCGGGTCTGTCCGCGCAGGGCGGCATCCAGATTGGACAGCGGTTCATCAAACAAAAACACCTTGGGCGCGCGCACGATGGCGCGCCCAATAGCAACCCGCTGGCGCTGACCACCCGACAACTCTTTGGGTGTGCGTTCCAGGTAGCTGGTGAGGTTGAGAATCTTCGCGGCCCGGCCTACCTTCTCCTGAATGACCTCCTCATCCACTTTGGCGAGTTTGAGGGCGAAACTCATGTTCTCGAACACGCTCATGTGTGGGTACAGCGCATAGCTCTGGAACACCATGGCCAGATCACGCTTGCTGGAAGGTTCGTCAGTGATGTCACGCCCATCGAGCATGAGCTTGCCGCCCGTGGTCTCTTCCAAGCCCGCAATAAGGCGCAGCAACGTGGACTTGCCACAGCCCGACGGGCCCACGAACACCACGAACTCGCCCTGGTTGATCTGCAGGTCAATGCCGCGAATGACGCGCACCTTGCCGAACTCTTTTTCAATGCCTTGTAGATTGAGATACGCCACTCAAAGTCTCCTAAATTCTTCTAATCAATCAATAGGGCCAAGCACCGATCGGGCGCGAGGTAACCGATGCCAAGAACACCGCAGAACCGGCTTAGCCGGGCTGCTGGTGTGGCCCCCTGCAAGGGGGAGAGCAGCGACACGCAGTGGGCAAGCCGGGGGGTGTTCCATCACTTCACGGCGCCAAAGGTGAGACCTTGGACGAGTTGCTTTTGGCTAAACCAGCCGAACACGACGATGGGCGCAATCGCCATCAGCGAGGCGGCTGACAACTTGGCCCAGAACAGGCCTTCTGGGCTGGAATAGCTGGCGATCAGTGTGGCCAGCGTGCCGGCCTTGGCCGAGCTGAGGTTCAGGCTCCAGAAGGCTTCGTTCCAGCTCAGCACCAGACACAGCAAGCCGGTAGAAGCCAGGCCACCAATGCTCAAGGGCAGCAGCACGCGGTAGTACTCCTGCCACAGCGTGGCACCGTCCATGCGCGCGGCTTCCAGGATTTCGTGGGGGATTTCCTTGAAATTGGAATACAGCATCCAGACCATGATGGGCAGGTTGGACAGTGTGAAGATGATGACTAGGCCCAACTGCGTGTCCAGCAAACCGGACTGCTGCGCCAGGACATAAATCGGCACCAGTGCGCCCACCGCCGGCATCATCTTGGTGGAGAGCATCCACATCAAAATGTCCTTCGTGTGTTTCCCCTTGAAGAAGGCCATCGAGTAGGCAGCCGGCACTGCCAGCGCCAGGCCCAGCAAGGTGGACATGACACTGGTAACGATGGAGTTCTTGGCATATAGCAAGTAATCGCTGCGCTCCTGAACCTCCAGAAAGTTATCTAAAGTGGGCGTGAAAAGCACCAGCGGCGGCACCGAAATGGCCTGCAGTTCAGTCTTGAATGCGGTGAGGATCAACCAGCCCAGCGGGAAGAAAAGCAGAAGGGTTACAGCCCATGCTGCAAGCGTGCGCAGGATCAGCGCGGGTGGATATTTGGAACGGTGTGCCATGGGATTACTTGTCCAGGTTCTTGCCGACCATGCGGATCAGGAAGGCGGCCGCAATGTTGGCCAGCACCACTGCAAGCAGAGCACCAGCCGATGCCACACCGGCATCAAAGTTCAACAGTGCCTGCTTGAAAATCAGGAAGGCCATGTTGGTGCTGGCATCTCCGGGGCCACCGCCTGTGGTCGTGAAGATTTCTGCGAAGACGCTCAGCAAGAAGATCATTTCGATCATCACGACCACCGCAACCGAGCGCCCCAGATGCGGGATGTACAGGTAGCGCAGTTGCTGCAGGTAGGTAGCGCCATCCATGCGCGCAGCTTCGAGTTGCTCGCGATTCATGCTTTGCAGCGAAGTCATGAATATCAGCGTGGCGAACGGTAGCCACTGCCATGACACCATGATGATCACCGAGCCCAGCGGAAAGTCGGTTAACCAGTCGACCGGGGTAGCGCCGAAGAACAGCCAGACCTGTGCCAGGACTCCGTAAATCGGGTTCATCATCATGTGCTTCCACAACAGTGCATTCACCGTAGGCATGACGAAGAAGGGGGAAATCAGCAGCAGGCGCACCGCGCCGCGACCGGGAAACGGGTCGTCAATCAGCAGGGAAATGCCGATGCCCATCAGCACCGTAATCAGGATCACGCTGCCCAACAGCAGCAAGGTATTGACCACCGCCACCGAAAAGGAAGGGTCGGTCAGGAAATACTCAAAGTTCTCCAAGCCCGCAAATCCAGTGACCTCGGGCTGCATCAGGTTGTATCGAATGACGGAAAAATAAATCGTCATCACCAACGGGACGATCATCCACATCAACAGGCTCATCACCGCCGGTGCAAGCAATAGCCGCGGTAGGAGTTTCTTCATGGGAAGGTGCTTTGGGTGTTTAGGAATCAAAGGAAAAGACGGGACGTGTAGTGGTGTCCAGGTGGCGTAGCAAGCGGTCCGCGGTGAGGCCCGAGGCGCACAGTCGTACTACGGTACGGCGAGCACCACGGACCTCCGATCGGGCCGCGCAGTAGCCAGATAGACGTTACTTGTAGTAGCCGCCCTTCTTCATTTCGCGTTCCGCAGCGGCTTGCGAAGCAGCCAGGGCCTTATCGATGCTGGTCTTGCCAGCCAGTGCCGCGCTCATTTGCTGGCCCACCGCGATACCAATGGCCTGGAACTCAGGAATGGCCGCGAACTGGACGCCCACATACGGAGACTTGGGCAGCGTACTGTCGTTGGGGTTGGCAGAGTCAATCGCTGCTTTTTCAGCAGCGGCAAACACGGCAGCCTTCTGGAACTCAGGATTGGCGTAGGTGGACTTGCGGGTACCGGTAGGAACGCGGGCCCAACCATTGGTCTTACCGACCAAGGCGATGTATTCCTTGGAGGTAGACCAATTGATGAACTTCTGCGCCGCGTCGGCATTCTTGGTGCCGGCCGGAATAGCCAGTGCCCAGGCCCACAGCCAGTTAGCGCCCTTCTCGGTCACGCTGTACGGGCCTTGTGCGAATGCAACCTTGTCAGCCACCTTGGACTGCTTAGGGTCAGTGATGAAAGAGGCCGCAATGGTGGCGTCAATCCACATGCCGCACTTGCCTTCGTTGTACAAGGCCAAAATCTCGTTGAAGCTGTTGGCCGAGGAGCCGGGAGGGCCGTATTTGGTCAGCATGTCGACGTAGAAGGTGACAGCGTCTTTCCAGGGTTTGGTGTCGAGTTGGGGCTTCCACTTCATGTCAAACCATTGGGCGCCAAAGCTGTTCGCCATGGTGGACAGGAATGCCATGTTGTCACCCCAGCCCGGCTTGCCGCGCAGGCAGATGCCGTATACGCCGTTTTTCGGATCATGGATCTTGGCGGCTGCGTCACGCACCTGGTCCCAGGTGGGGCGGCCTTCGAACTTCACACCCGCCTTATCGGTCAGGTCTTTGCGGTACATCAGCATGGAGCTTTCGCCGTAGAAGGGTGCAGCAAACATCTTGCCGTCCACCGACAGGCCGTTGCGCATGGCGGGCAGGATGTCATCCACGTCATAAGCTGCATCGCCCTTCAACTCCTTGAGCCAGCCCTTTTTGCCCCAGATGGGGGTTTCGTACATGCCGATGGTCATCACGTCAAACTGGCCGCCCTTGGTGGCGATGTCGGTAGTAACGCGTTGGCGCAGCACGCCTTCTTCCAGCGTGACCCATTTCAGTTTGATGTCGGGGTTGGCCTGCTCAAAGTTCTTGCTGAGCTTCTGCATTTCGATCATGTGGCCGTTGTTGACCGTAGCGATGACCAGTTCGGTGGCCGAGGCCGACAGACCGCACAGGGATGCGACCAGACCGGCAGCCAGGGCAACGCGTGTTTTCAATTGCATGTTTTGTCTCCAAAGGGGTTAAGAGTTGCTTTGTTCAATGCGCAGTTGCAAGCCCGCACTGACAACTGGAAGATACCGATTCAAAAAAACGCAAACGATACTCACCATTGCCTTAACAGTACTCAATTGCATCAATTGGCTAGTATTTATACCTAGAACATTCAAATTAGTACATCAATAGCGAAAGAAATGCATACTTTCGAATCCACCACCCATGGATGAAAATAGCGTGCAATCGCCAACCCATACAAACCATGAGAAGTACGCCATGAAAGACAAGCAAGACGACGAACCCAGCGTGTGGGTGACCGCAATCAAGTTGGTGCTGCTTGCCGTGGTGCTGATCGGAGGCACCGGCTTGGCGCTTTGGTATGTCGACCAAGAGCAGTCGCTCGATCAGATGCCTGGATTGAGCTCCGGCTACAACAAGCCCGACTGGGGCATCGTGAGTGATTCGCCCTTGAAGGGCAAACGCTAGGGAAATTAGCCGGCGCTGGCCGCAATGGGGGCCAGGGTCGGCACCACATCACCGCACTGCGCCCGGTGGCGCAGCACATGGTCTATCACCACCAAGGCCAGCATGGCCTCGGCAATGGGCGTGGCCCGGATACCCACACAAGGGTCGTGACGGCCCTTGGTCACCACCTGGGTCGGATTGCCGGCGGAATCAATCGAGTCGCGTGGCGTGATGATGGAACTGGTGGGCTTGATGGCAATGCTCACCTCCAGATCCTGCCCGGTGCTGATACCACCCAGCACGCCGCCCGCGTTATTGCTGGCAAAGCCTTGCGGCGTGAGCGAGTCGCCATGGGTGGTACCGCGCTGGGCTACGCTGGCAAAACCGGCACCAATTTCCACGCCTTTTACCGCGTTGATGCCCATCATGGCGTAGGCAATGTCGGCGTCCATTTTGTCGAACAGCGGCTCGCCCAATCCCACCGGCACGCCGCTGGCCACCACGCGGATCCGCGCACCGCAGGAGTCACCCGCCTTGCGCAGTGCGTCCATGTAATCTTCTAGCGCGGCCACATCGGCCACCGGTGCGAAGAACGGGTTGGTCGGCACATGGTCCCAGGACTCGAAGCCAATGGACTGCTCACCGATCTGGGTCATGCAGCCACGGAACTCCGTGCCAAACTTTTCTTTCAGCCATTTCTTGGCCACGGCACCGGCCGCCACCATGGGCGCGGTCAAGCGTGCGCTAGAGCGTCCGCCGCCGCGCGGGTCGCGAATGCCGTATTTCTGGAAATAGGTGTAGTCGGCGTGACCGGGGCGGAAGGTGTCGAGGATATTTCCGTAGTCTTTGCTGCGCTGGTCGGTGTTCTGGATCACCAAGGCAATCGGGGTGCCGGTGGTTTTACCCTGGTACACGCCGCTCAGAATTTGCACCGCATCGGGCTCATTGCGCTGGGTCACGTGGCGACTGGTGCCGGGGCGACGGCGGTCCAGATCAATCTGGATATCGGCCTCGCTGAGTTCCATGCCCGGAGGGCAACCATCAATCACACAGCCAATGGCCGGGCCGTGGGATTCACCAAAGTTGGTGACCGTGAAAATATGTCCAAAGGTATTGCCGCTCATGTGGCGGATTATCCCAGAGGCGGCGTCCCCAACGGTGGGGGACGGGCTTTAGGGAGCGGCGGGCGTTTCGCCTTCGGGCCAGTCGCGGATGTAGGCCTTGAGCATCTGGTTCTCAAAGTTCTGGCTGTCCACCACGGCCTTGGCCACGTCGTAAAAACTGATCACGCCCATCAGCATGCGGGCTTCCATAACCGGCATGTAGCGGGCATGGCGCTCCAGCATCATGCGGCGCACTTCGTCCATGTCGGTTTCCATGGTGCAGGTGAGCGGCGCGTCGTCCATGGCGGTACGCACAATGGTGGTGCCAATCGAGCCGCCGTTTTTCACTAGCGTCTGAATCACTTCGCGGAAAGTCAGCATGCCGGCCAGATGCCCGTGCTCCATAACCACCAGCGACCCGATATCCTTTTCTGCCATCAGGTCCAGCGCTTTGGCCAGGGGCTCATCGGGATGGGCCGTGTACAGCGTGCCACCTTTGACGCGCAGGATATCGTTGACTTTCATGGTGTTTCCTCAAGCCACAAATGTGGGTGTCCAGAACGTGAATATTAGCCCACAATGTGCCGCTTTCAGCGCATTGCAACAACACTTGTTACCGGAGATTTCCCCATGGCTGGTTACGCCGACCCCGGATTCGACACACTCGCCCTGCACGCCGGTGCCACGCCCGACGCGACCGGTGCGCGGGCGGTGCCGATCCACCTCACCACCTCGTTCGTTTTTGAGTCCAGCGAACACGCGGCATCGCTGTTTAACCTCGAGCGCGCAGGCCATGTGTATTCGCGCATCAGCAACCCCACCAATGCGGTGCTGGAGCAGCGCATCAGCGCTCTCGAAGGCGGTGTGGGCGCCATCAGTGTGGCCAGCGGACAAGCCGCCCTGCACCTGTGCATTGCCACGCTGATGGGTGCGGGCAGCCACATCGTGGCCTCGACCGCGCTGTATGGCGGCTCACAGAACCTGCTGCACTACACCCTGCGCCGCTTCGGTATCGACACCACCTTCGTGCGGCCAGGCGATCTGGATGGCTGGCGCGCGGCCGTGCGGCCCAACACCAAGCTATTCTTCGGCGAGACCGTGGGCAACCCGGGACTCGACGTGCTCAACACGCCCGAGGTAGCGGCCATTGCCCACGCCGCCGGTGTGCCACTGCTGGTGGACTCCACCCTCACTTCGCCCTGGTTGGCACAGCCGCTGAGCCAGGGTGCCGATTTGGTGTACCACTCGGCCACCAAGTTTTTAAGCGGCCACGGCACGGTGATTGGTGGGCTGGTGGTGGATGGTGGCAGCTTCGACTGGGATGCATCGGGCAAGTTCCCGGAACTTTCCGCGCCCTATGAAGGCTTTCACAACATGGTGTTTACCGAGGAAGCATCGGTCGGCGCCTTCTTGCTGCGGGCCCGGCGCGAGGGGCTGCGCGACTTTGGCGCGTGTCTGAGTCCGCACTCGGCCTGGCTGATATTGCAAGGGATCGAGACCCTGTCGCTGCGTATGGAGCGCCACATGCGCAACACCCAGCGCGTCGTCGAGTTTCTGGCCAGCCACCCGCTGGTCTCACGCGTGGGCCACCCCATGCTGGAGAGCCACCCCGACCATGCCTTGGCGCAAAAGCTACTGCCACGCGGAGCGGGCTCGGTGTTCAGCTTTGACATCAAGGGCAGCCGTGCGCAGGGCAAGGCATTTGTCGAGGCCCTCAAGGTGTTCAGCCACCTGGCTAACGTGGGCGACTGCCGCAGCCTGGTGATCCACCCGGCCAGCACCACGCACTTCCGCATGGACGATGAAGCGCTGGCCAAGGGCGGCATCAGCCAGGGCACGATCCGCTTGTCGATCGGCCTGGAAGAGGCCGACGACTTGCTGGACGACCTGAAGCGCGCGCTGCGTGCTGCCGAGAAAGCGGGAGCCTGACATGCACATCCAAGTCAACAACGCAGCACTCTATTGCTACACGGGGGGCAAGCCATTGGACGCTGACAAACCCACGGTGGTGTTTATCCACGGCGTGCTGAACGACCACAGCGTCTGGATTCTGCAAAGCCGCTACTTCGCCAACCACGGATGGAACGTGCTGGCGCTGGATCTGCCCGGCCACTGCCGAAGTGGCGGTACGCCAGCAAAGTCGGTCGAAGAAGCCGCCGACTGGGTCATCGCCCTGCTCGACGCCGTTGGTGCAAGCAAGGCGGCGCTGGTCGGTCACAGTTTTGGCTCGCTCGTAGCTCTGGAGGCCGCCGGTCGCGCACCGGAGCGCGTCAGCCACCTGGTGCTGGTGGGCACCGCCCACCCGATGCAGGTGTCGCCCGCGCTGATCGATGCGTCGCTCAACGCGCCGCAGAAGGCACTGGACATGGTGAACGTGTTTTCACGCGCAACACTCGCTCCGCCCCCGTCCGCGCTGGGCCCGGGCACCTGGATTTATGGCGCGTCGATGGCGCTGGGCAAAAAGGTGCTGGCCAGTAACAAGGACTTCAACCTGTTTCACACCGGCTTTGTGGCCTGCGACAGCTACCGCAACGGGGAAAATGCAATGGAGCGTGTGACCTGCCCCACCCTGTTTGTACTGGGCGAGGTGGACCAGATGACGCCGCCCAAGGCTGCCCGCAGCCTGATTGCCAAGGCGCGTCAAGGCAAAGTCGTAATGCTGCCCGGCGGCCACCACCAGATGACCGAAACCCCGGAGCCGATGCTCAAAGCGCTGGTAGATTTTCTGCAGCCGTCCTAGCCAGATCGGCATTGCGGACGTAGGCCTCAAAAGCGGCCGCTGGCAGGGGCCGGCTAAAGTGATAGCCCTGGACTTCGGTGCAGCCCCTGGCGCGCAGGTATTCCAGTTGGCCCTCGGTTTCCACGCCTTCGGCCACGGTCAGCATGCCCAACGTGCTGGCCATACCGATGATGGCGCCCACAATCGCCCGGTCGTCAGGATCGTCGGTGATGTCGCGCACAAAGGATTGGTCGATTTTGAGCTTGTAAACGCGGAAACGCTTGAGGTAGCTGAGGGATGAATACCCGGTACCAAAGTCGTCAATCGACATCTTCACGCCGCGCTGGTGCAGGTCGTTCATCACAGCAATGGCCCCCACCGGGTTGGTCATGGCCAAGCCTTCGGTGAGTTCCAGTTCCAGCAGGTTGGGAGGCAGACCCACCTCCTCCAAAATGCTGCTAACCCGTTGCGGCAGGTTGGTGTGGCGGAACTGAACCATGGACAAATTCACCGCCATGGTGATGGGTGCCATGCCATCGCGAATCCAGGTAGCCAATTGCGCACAGGCCGTTCGAATCACCCACTCGCCAATCGGCAGGATCAGCCCGCTGCTCTCAGCGACCGGAATGAACTCGGCCGGCGACACGGTGCCCAGTTCCGGGTGCTGCCAGCGCAGCAAGGCCTCGGCGCCGACCACCTGCCCGGTCTCCAGCGATATCTGCGGCTGGTAATGCAGATAAAGCTGGTTGCGCTCCAAGGCGCGGCGCAAAGCGTTGCCCACCAGCAGCGTGCGGTCGGAGTTGTCCTGAATATCGGCCGTAAAGAAACGAAAGCTGTTGCGCCCGTCCGCCTTCGCCCGGTACATGGCCGCGTCGGCGCATCGGCTCAACGCATCCAGCTCCAAGCCATCCTGTGGAAACATGGCAATGCCAATGGAGGGCGTAACGGTGAGCTCATGCCGGTCAATCTGGAACGGCACCAGAGCCGTCTGAATCAGCTTTTCAGCCACCAGTGCGGCGCCCTCGGCATCGGTGTCCGGCAGCATCAAAATGAACTCGTCTCCGCCCAGGCGGGACACCGTGTCTTGCTCCCGCACCACAGCGGTCAGGCGCCCGGCCAGCTCAATCAGCACGGCATCCCCCACCCGATGCCCAAGCGAGTCGTTCACGTTCTTGAAGTGATCCAGGTCCAAAAACATCAGGGCCACCGTCTGGTGATTGCGCTGCGCCGTACGCAGTGCCACCTGGCAACGGTCGGTGAGCAAGGCACGGTTCGGCAGCCCGGTCAGCGAATCAAAGTGGGCCAACCGCTGGATGCGCGCCTCCGCCTCCTGCTGGGCAGCGGCCTGCTTTTGCAGCTCCAGCACGGTTTGTTGCAACTCCTGGGTGCGCCACTCAACCAGGTTTTCCAGTTGCGCTTTGGCCTGGTGCAGCTCAGCCTCGGCCTGTTTGCGCGCGGTGATGTCCACCGTAATCCAGATGGAGCCCTGGCGCATGTCATTCGGGTCGATGGCTTTGGCGCGCACCTCGCAATAGATCGGCGAGCCGTCCTTCTTACGCAACAGCATCTCGCCTTCAAACGCCTCGCCACGGGCAAAGGGCGCGTAGCAGCGCTCACCCGCAGCCAGCCAGTCTGCATCGCTCAGGTACCACTGGCGCGTCGATTGGTTGGAAAGCTCGCCGGATTCGTAACCCAACAGTGCCTCAAAGCCCTGGTTGCAGCGGGTGACGATGCGGTTGTGCAGAAAAACAATGCCAACGATGGCGTTTTCCAGAATCAGGCTTTGTTCATGCAGCAAGGCCTGCAACTGCGTCTGGGCCAGCTTCTGGTCGCTGATGTCATCAATGATCCAAATGGAGCCTTCTTCGGTGGCATTCGGATTGACCAGTTTTCCGGTCAGGTGGGTCCAGAACAACTGGCCGTCCCGGCGGCGCATCAGTTTTTCGGTCTTGTAGGGTTCGCCGCGGGCCATGACCGGGTAGGCCTTTTCGCCAAGGTCTCGGAACGATGGCTCGTCGGGGTAGAGCGACAGGCTGGTGTGGCCCAGAATATCTTCGGAATCAGCGAACCCATAGATCTGGGCAAACCGCTGGTTGCAGCGGATGATGGTGCGCTGCTTGATGAAGGCAATGCCTACGCCAGCGCTGTCCAGCACCACCTGGTGTTCGCGCAGAGCCAGACGCAATTGCGTCAGGACATCCTGTGGCATCCGCCTCTCCTAGTTTGATTTTTTTGTTGCCGCCTGCAGCGCCATTATCCATCCCAAAAAGGCACCAAATTGGATCACGGACGCTTGATTTAAGTATCGAAGCCCATGCTGAAAGCCCGCTTCAAAGCACCTCGCGCAGGGCAATCGAGGGCCATCGGGCATGGCCCCACAGTTTTTGGGTGGCTTGGTTGCGGGGCAATAGCAGCGCATCCATCAGGGGCTCCAGCGTCACCACTTCGGGTTGGGCCAGCAGCACATAGCGCGCCGAAGCGCCATAAACATCGGCCTCGTTGAGTTGCCCCACCCAGTCCAGCGCTGTGAGGGTTTCCATCACCGGTTCGATGCGCTGCGAATCGGCGGCCAATGCCTGGCACAGTTGCGTCAGCGTTCTGCCTTTGTCGGGTGAGGCGGCAGCCCGATCCAGTTCGCCCAGCACTTCCAGTGCCAACTGAAACTGCCAGCCCACACCGCTGCGCTTGCGCGGAATTCCGGCCAGCAGGCTGGGCACATAGGCGGTCAGGGTGGCACCCAGCAACACAATGACCCAGGCCATATAAATCCAGACCAGCAGAATCGGCACCGTGGCAAAGGCACCGTACACCGCCGAGTAGGTCGGCACCTTGCTCAGGTAAAGGGCCAGCAATTTCTTGGCAACCTCCATGCAGGCCGACACAAACAGCCCCCCCATCCAGGCATGACCCCAACGCACAAATGTGTTGGGCACATAGTGAAACATGGCCGCCATGCCACCCGCCACCAGCAAGAACTGCAGCACGTCCAACAGAAAGCTCACGCCTCCCGGCAGCGCCACCACCATGCCGCGCGAGGCGGACAAGGCGTAGGAGGTCATGCTCAGACTGGCCCCCAGGACCACGGGGCCCAGCGTCATGGCCGCCCAGTAAATCAGCACCCGCTGACCAAACGGCCGCTTGGTTCGCACACGCCAAATGCTGTTGAGCGTGCGGTCAATCGTGAACACCAGAGCCAGGGCACTGGCGGCCAACGCGGCCAGACCGGCGAAGCCCAGTTTTTGTGCTTTTCCGGCAAACTGGTTCAGATAACCCAGCACCTGGCGCGCAATGTTGTCGGGCACCAGGCTTTCCACCAGCCACTTCTGCAACACATCCTGAAACTTGGCAAACATCGGGAAGGCGGTCAGCATCGCCAGCGCCACGGTAATCATGGGAACCAGCGCAATGGTGGTGGTAAAGGTCAGGCTGCTGGCGGTCAGGCCCAGGCGGTCCTCGCGAAAGCGCTCGCGCAAGGTGTGGGCGGCATCGCGCCAGCGCAGGCTAGCCAGTTCGTTAAGCCAAAGTTGAAAACGTTCGGTCGATCGCATCCCGCTATGATGCCACCGCTATGTTTATTGCCCCTTCCGCCCCCGCCGCCACCCCCGCCACCAGCGCCTCCGTTCACCTCAGCCGCTGGCTTGCCGTGGGCAGCCTGATCGGACTGATTGCGCTCGGGCTGGCGTGGGAGTTGTGGCTGAGCCCGCTACGCCCGGGGGGTAGTTGGCTGGCGCTCAAGGTGCTGCCGCTGTGCATTCCGGTGGCCGGCCTGCTGAAAAATCGCATGTACACCTACCGCTGGGTCAGCCTGGTGGTGTGGCTGTACTTTATTGAAGGCGTGGTACGCGGCTGGGGCGACAAGCCGCCGGGCAACTGGCTGGGCATGCTGGAAGTGGCGCTGTGCCTGGTGTTGTTTGTGGCCTGCACGCTGCATGTGCGCCTACGCCAGCGCAACGCCCGCCTGGCCGCCGCCCAACCCGAGAATGGACAAGCCGCATGACTGCCGATAACCAAGCCGCCTTTGTACAGACCCTTCGCGACGCCGTAGGTGCCAGACATGTGCTGACCGAGGGCGACCTGAGCGCCTGGGAAGTGGACTGGCGCAAGCGTGCCTTTGGCAAGGCGCTGGCGGTCGTTCGCCCCGGCAGCACCGAAGAAGTGGCCACCGTGGTGCGAGCCTGTGCGGCAGCCCGCGTCAGCCTGGTGCCGCAAGGCGGCAACACCGGCATGGTGGTGGGCTCCACGCCCGACGCCAGCGGCACGCAAGTCGTGCTGAGCCTGACCCGCATGAATGCCATTCGCAGCATCGACGCCGCCAACCTCACCGTGACGGTGGAGGCAGGCTGCATCCTGCAAACTTTGCAACAGGCCTGCGAAGCCGAAGGCTTTCTATTCCCCTTAAGTCTGGCGGCCGAGGGCAGTTGCACCATCGGCGGCAACCTGGGCAGCAACGCCGGCGGTACCCAGGTGGTGCGCTACGGCAACACGCGCGAGCTCTGCCTGGGCCTGGAAGTGGTCAACGCCCAGGGCGAAATCTGGAGCGGCCTGACCGGCCTGCGCAAGGACAACACCGGCTACGACCTGCGCCATTTGTTTATCGGCTCCGAGGGCACACTGGGCGTAATCACCGCTGCAACACTGAAGATGGTGCCCATGCCGGTGGCCATGATGACGGCCTTTGCTTCCGTACCCTCACTCGACGCGGCGGTGGAACTGCTGGGCCTGGCCCACAAAACCCTGAACACCGGCCTGACAGGGTTTGAGGTGATGGGCGACTTTGCCCTGAGCCTGGTGCGCAAACATTTTCCGCAGGTCAACATTCCGTTTGATGGCGAAGACCCGTATTGCGTGGTGCTGGAAGTGTCCGACCACGACTCGGAGGCCCATGCCCGCGACCTGCTGGAGCACATGCTAGAAGACGCCCTGCAGGACGGCTGCGTACTCGATGCTGTGGTGGCCGAAAGCCTGGCCCAGGCCAAGTCGCTGTGGCACATCCGCGAGAGCATTCCGCTGGCGCAGGCACAGGAAGGCTTGAACATCAAGCACGACATATCCATCGCCGTGTCACGCATCCCGGAGTTCGTGCAAGAAACCAACGCGGCCATCGCCGAAGCCTTCCCCGGCGCGCGCATGGTCACCTACGGCCACCTGGGCGACGGCAACCTCCATTACAACGTCCAGGCCCCCGAAGGCGCCGATGCCGAAGCCTTCCTGCGCGACCAGGAAAAGCCCATGAACGCCCTGGTTTACGCCCAAGTCGACCGCTACAACGGCTCCATCTCCGCCGAGCACGGCATTGGTAGCCTCAAGCGCGAAAAGCTTGCAGCACACAAGTCACCGGTCGCGCTGGGCATGATGCGGTCTATCAAACAAGCGCTGGACCCGCACAACATCATGAACCCCGGACGCATGCTCTAACCTGAGTTAGTGCTGCGTCTAGGGTGCAGAGCAGCCTGCTCCGTGTCCCCCGCCCGCTGCGCGGCCTCCTCCTTTACCTGCGCAGTCCGCTCCGCACCCCAGACTTCTTGGCATTAGCAGCGAAAATACACCGTCACTTCATCCAGACCGCCTTTGCCATGACCAGCCCGCAAACCCCGCGCCCCATCCGTTCCCAATACGAAGACTTCATGCGCCACGTCTACACCACCGGCGTGGCCAAGACCGACCGCACCGGCACCGGCACCCGCAGCGTTTTTGGCTACCAGATGCGCTTTGACCTGAATGAAGGATTTCCGCTGGTTACTACCAAGAAAGTGCACCTGCGCTCCATCATTCAGGAGTTGCTGTGGTTCCTCACCGGCAGTAGCAGCAACCACTGGCTGAAAGAACGCGGCGTGTCCATCTGGGACGAATGGGCCCGGCCCGACGGCGACCTGGGCCCGGTCTACGGCGTGCAATGGCGTAGCTGGCCGACACCGGACGGCGGCCATGTCGACCAGATAGCGGAGTTGGTGCAGACGCTCAAAACCAACCCCGACTCGCGCCGCATGATCGTGAGCGCCTGGAACGTGGCCGATCTGTCCAAGATGGCCCTCATGCCGTGCCATGCCTTCTTCCAGTTTTATGTGGCCCCCAGCGAAACGCCCGGTGGCAAGGGGCGACTGTCGTGCCAGTTGTACCAGCGCAGTGCCGACATCTTTTTGGGCGTGCCCTTCAACATTGCCAGTTACGCCCTGCTGACCCACATGCTGGCGCAGCAGTGCGACCTGGAGGTCGGCGACTTTGTCTGGACCGGCGGCGACTGTCACATTTACAGTAACCACCACGAACAGGTGGAAGAACAACTCGGCCGCGCGCCCTTTGCCTACCCCACGCTGCACATCAAGCGCAAGCCTGACTCGATCTTTGGCTACGAATATGAGGACTTTGAGGTGACCGGCTACGAATGCCATCCCGCCATCAAGGCACCCGTGGCGGTCTGAGCCCGATGAAGCTGCACCTGATATTTGCCCGAAGCCGCAACGGCGTGATCGGCAAAGACAACACCCTGCCCTGGCACCTGCCGGAAGACCTGGCGCACTTCAAGCGCACCACGCTGGGCTGCCCGGTCATCATGGGCCGCAAAACCTGGGATTCGTTGCCGCCCAAATTCCGCCCACTGCCCGGTCGCGCCAATGTGGTCGTGACGCGCCAGGCCGACTGGCAGTCGCCCGGCGCGCTACGGGCCGATTCGCTGGAACAGGCCATGGCGCTGTGTGGTGATGCCGACAATGCCTGGGTGATTGGCGGAGCGCAGCTCTACGCGCTGGCCCTGCCCCTGGCCCACACCGCCGTGGTGACCGAAATTGATATGGATGTGGAAGGTGACGCCTTTGCCCCCACCTTCGGCCCGGCGTGGCGGACCACCGCCTGCGAAGAACACATGGCAGCCAATGGGCTGGCCTATCGCTTTATTACCCTTGAACAAAACACAGGAGCTTGAGAGATGTCTGGGAATGGATTTCACGTGCACGGACCGCATGACCACGAACTGGAACACGCCGTGCATGGAGGTCATGGTGGTCACGGAGACCATGGCGACCACGGCAAGGGTGCCGGCATGATCAACCAGATCGCCATGTTCACGGCCATCATTGCCACGGTGGGCGCTATCTTTTCCTACATGGGCGGCGCCACGCAGGCCAATGCGGGCCTCTACAAGAACAATGCCGCCCTGAAGAAAACCGAAGCTTCCAACCAGTGGAACTACTTCCAGGCCAAGAGCACCAAACAAGCTCTAGCGGAGTTGGCGCGCGACCTGGCACCCGAGGCAAAACAGCCGAACTACCAGGCCAAAATCGACCGCTACGAAAAAGAAAAGGGCGAGATCAAGGCCGTGGCTGAGAAGCTCGAATCCGAGGCTGGCGCGTGGGACCATCAAAGCGATGAGCAAATGCACCAGCATCACCGCTGGGCGCAGGCGACCACGGTTTTGCAAGTCTCGATTGCACTGGCTGCGATCGCGCTGCTGACCAAGAAAAAGTGGCTGGAATACGCCATGTTTGGCACCGGCGGCGTGGGCGTGGCCATTGGTGTGGCGGCCGCGATGCATCTGTAACAACGGGCGCTAATTCAGCCGCTGGATGCGCCCCAAGCGCGGTGCCGGCACCAGCCCCTTGAGGCGGAAATAGAGCTGCACCGCCACCAGATCCACCTCGCCCTCGCGCCGGTTGAGCCCCTTCTTCAGCACGTTGTTGCTGCCACTACCACCCGCCATAAAGCTGTTGACCGTCACGCGGTACAGCGCGTTCAGGTCCATCACCTCGCCGTTCAAGCGCATCGAACCCGGCACCACCCGGCGCCCCTTGCCAGGGGGCGCGCCGGCAGGTTGGCTGGCGTCCCAGGCATACGAAAAGCCGCTGGAAACCGACAGCATTCGGCCACTGCCCGACTGGGGCTGCTCCCACTGCTGCTCCAACAGGCGCAGGATCTGCTGACCGGTCAAGTCCATGGAAATCAGCTTGTTCTGAAAGGGCAAGACGCTCGCCAATTGCCCGTAGGTCACGCTCAGGCTGGTTTTCAGATCAGCCCGCAAGCCGCCCGGGTTGGTGAATGCAATTTGCGCCGGGCGTTCGCCCTCACTGCTATTTGACGAGCCTGCCAGATACGCATCGGCAATCACGGCCCCCAGCGAACTTTCCCCGGCGGCGTTGGTGTGCCGGTCCAACGGCTTGGCCAGGCGACCCACTTCCCGGTCTGCCACCGGGGCGGTCAGGTCGCCATAACGCCGAACGATCTGCTCCACGCTTGGGTCGGGTTCCAGCACCCGAGCGCCCGCCGGCAGGGGCAGCGGCTTGCCTTGCGCATCGTTAACCACCGCGCCATTCAGCACCACATGGTTGTGGGCTTGCTTGGCGACCACGCGTTTGGCTGCCGCATCAATCTGCAAATCGACCTGTGTGACCAAACGCCCGTACGCGCCGGTCTGGGTCACCAGTTTGCCGTCGGGCCGGGTACACACATATTCTTGGTGCGTGTGCCCGCTGATCACCACATCCACCGCCGCGTCAAACTGGTCGGCCAGCGCCACAATCGGGCCGTTGAAATCCGGGCATGTTGGGTCTTGCACCGTCCGCGCGCTGGTCTGGCCGCCCTGGTGAATTAGCACCACCACGGCCGCTGCTCCCTGCGCCTTCAGGGCAGGCGCCAGCCGGTTCACCGTGGCGACCTCACCCAAAAAGCGCAAGCCCGCCACGCCGCCCGGCGTTACCACCGAGGGCGTGGAACGGAGCGTGAGGCCAATCAAGCCGATCTTGACCCCGCCCACCTCGCGCAAGGCGGTAGCGGGGAACAACGTTTTGCCGGTAGCCTTGTCCACCACATTCGCAGCCAGATACTGAAAGCGCGCGCCGGTAAAGGCTCCCGCCAGCAAGCAGGTGTCCTTGCCCACCACGCCCACCGGGCCCGATGGCCCGTTGTCCGAATGGGGATAACAACCACCGTTCTGCAAACGCAGCAGTTCGGCCCGCCCCTTGTCGAACTCGTGGTTGCCCACACTGGAAACCTCCAGCCCGATCTGGTTCAGCACCTCAATCGTCGGCTCATCATGAAACAGGCTGGACGCCAGGGGCGTGGCCCCCACCAGATCGCCGGCCCCCACCACCAGCGTGCGGTCGGGGTTAGAGGCCTTCAATTCCCGTACCAGGCTGGCCAAATGTGCCGCCCCGCCCGCCCCCACCCGCGTCCCGCGCGGGTTGGCCGCATCGGGCATCAACACGCTGCCCGGAGGCGGCAGGATGTGACCGTGAAAGTCGTTGATGGCGATGAGGGAAATGTGGACGGGCTCGGCGGCATTCGCGACAAAGCACGGCAATGCCAGCATCGCCCACAACGCCAAAGCAGTTCTCAAAAAAGAAGACATCAAGCCCCTGCGCACAGTCATCTACGACCCCGGTGTATTGGCACAATGGAGGAACTATATTCCCGCAGCCCTTTTCCAAACGGCCGCACCCTCTAGCCGCGAACCCACCCATGCAATACGCCACCTGGAATGTGAACTCTCTGAGCGTGCGACTGCCGCAGGTACTCGACTGGCTGGCCGCCAACCCGGTCGATGTGCTGGTGCTGCAAGAGCTGAAGATGACGGACGACAAGTTTCCGTTCGATGCCTTTGCGCAGGCCGGCTACCAGGCCCAGTGCTTTGGCCAGAAAACCTACAACGGTGTGGCGTTGCTGTCACGCACGCCGGCTGCCGATGTAGTGAAAAACATTCCCGGTTTTGATGACGACATGGCCCGTGTGATTAGCGGAACGGTGGGCGATGGCGAACAGAGCGTACGGGTGGTGGGTGCCTATTTTCCCAATGGCCAGGAGCCCGGCAGCGAAAAGTTTGAGTACAAGATGGAGTGGCTCAAGGGCCTGCGCTTGTGGCTGAAAGAAGAACTGGTGAACCACCCGCGCCTGCTGTTGATGGGCGACTTCAACATCACTTTCGATGACCTGGATGTGTGGGACCCCGAAGGCCTGCGCGACCAGATTCACTGCACCGACGAAGAGCGGTATCACCTGAATGCTTTGATTGCGCTGGGACTGACCGATAGCCACCGGATGTTTAGCCAGCCAGCCAAAAGCTTCAGTTGGTGGGATTACCGCGACGCCGGTTTCAGGCGCAACCGGGGCCTGCGCATCGACCACATTCTGGTCAGCAACGCCTTGAAACCCCGCGTGATGGCGTGCGTCATTGACAAGACGCCGCGCAAGAATGAGCGCCCCAGCGACCACGCGCCGGTGGTCGTGACCCTGAGCTGAAGCGTCAACGCCTTAAAGCGTTAGCGATAAAGCGGGGGCAGTTGCCCCCGTTTTCCCAAGCCGTTATTCCAGCCCCAGTTCTTGAATCTTGCGGGTAATGGTGTTGCGCCCGATGCCCAGCTTGTGGGCCGCCTCAATGCGGCGCCCCTTGGTGCTGGCCAAGGCCGCCAGAATCAGGCGGGACTCAAAGCGCTTGGTCAGCGCGTCCCACACATCCAGCCTGCCCGAACCCAGCAAGGCGATGGCTTCGCCCTCCAGACCGTCTTCCCAGCCCTGAAGCACATCGACAGCAGAACCTGCGATGCCCACCAAGGATGGAACCGGCAGTGCCGGCGCCGCTTCCAGCGCAACCGGAACTTCGGCGGCTGCGGGTGCGATGGAAATCGGCACGGCAGCCTTGGGTGCCGCATCCGCCTTGCCTACGCCCACCTCGGGCGGCAGGTCCTTCGGCTCAATCAACTGGGCCGGTGCCATCACGGTCAGCCAGTGGCACAGGTTTTCCAGTTGGCGCACGTTGCCGGGAAAGCCAAAGCCTTCCAGCCAGACCAAAGCCGCATCCGATATGCGCTTGGGCTCCACGCCGAGTTGCTTGGCGCTTTGCTGCAGGAAATGGCGGGTCAGCGGGGCCACGTCTTCCTTGCGCTCGCGCAAGGCGGGAAGGCGCAGGCGGATGACGTTGAGGCGGTGGAACAAGTCCTCGCGGAACACGCCTTCCTTGACGCGCTGCTCCAGGTCCTGGTGGGTGGCGGCAATGACGCGCACATTGGCCTTGACGGCGCTGTGCCCGCCCACGCGGTAAAAGTGCCCGTCCGACAGCACGCGCAGCAGGCGCGTCTGCAACTCAAAGGGCATGTCGCCAATTTCGTCCAGGAACAGCGTGCCGCCATCGGCCTGCTCAAAGCGGCCGCGGCGCATGGTTTGCGCGCCGGTGAAGGCACCACGCTCGTGGCCGAAGAGTTCACTCTCCAGCAGGTCCTTGGGGATCGCTGCCGTATTAATGGCGACAAACGGGCCACTGGCACGCGGCGAATGCTTGTGCAGCGCGCGGGCAACCAGTTCCTTGCCGGAACCCGATTCGCCGGTAATCAGCACCGTCACATTGCTTTGCGACAAGCGGCCGATGGCCCGGAACACGTCCTGCATGGCGGGCGCCTGACCGAGCATCTCGGGTGCTTCGGCCATGCGTTCTTCGTTTACTTCTTCACGCTGACTTTCCTCGACGGCACGGCGAATCAGCTCAACGGCCTTGGGCAAGTCAAACGGCTTGGGCAGGTACTCAAAGGCTCCGCCCTGAAAGGCGCTGACCGCGCTGTCCAGATCGGAAAACGCCGTCATGATGATCACCGGCAAACCGGGGAACTTGACCTTGACCTTTTCCAGCAACTCCAGGCCCGAGCCTCCAGGCATGCGGATGTCGCTCACCAGAATCTGCGGCCCTTCGTCATCGGCCGACGTCGACAAGGCAGCCAGTACGTCGCGTGAATTAGAGAAGCTGCGCGTGGGCAATTGCTCCCGCAACAAGGCTTTCTCTAGAACGAAGCGTATGGACTGGTCATCGTCAACGATCCAAATTGGCTTCATGGTTTGCTTGTCCCTCGTGTCTGGCATTACGGTAACGGAATCAAGATTTTGAAATCCGTACGGCCGGGCACGCTATCGACTTCGATCGAACCGTGGTGCTGTTGTACAAAGGTTTGCGCCAATGTCAGCCCCAGGCCGGAACCGCCTTCTCTGCCTGAAACCAGGGGATAGAAAATGCGGTCCTTGATCGAATCTGGCACGCCAGGTCCGTTGTCAATGACATGCAATTCCAATGCCAACCGGTAGCGCTGTTTGCCAAAGGTAATCTGGCGCATCACGCGGGTCTTGAAAGTGAGTTCGGCATCGCCCGTCGCCATGCGTTCGGCCAGCGCCTGGGCTGCGTTATGTGCGATGTTGAGCACAGTCTGAATCAACTGCTCGCGGTCGCCACGAAACTCGGGGATGGAGGTGTCGTAGTCACGCACCACGCGCATGCCCTTCGGGAATTCGGCCAGGATGAGCGAGCGCACGCGTTCGCACACTTCGTGAATATTCACATCACCCACCACGTGCGGCCGCCGGTGCGGTGCCAGCAGACGGTCCACCAGGCTTTGCAGCCGGTCGGCCTCGTGAATGATGACCTGGGTGTATTCGGTCAGTTCCTGCGACGCGATTTCGAGTTCCAACAACTGCGCGGCACCGCGAATGCCACCCAACGGATTCTTGATTTCGTGGGCCAGGTTGCGAATCAGTTCCTTGTTGGTCTGCGACTGCTCCATCAGGCGCTCTTCGCGGTCCTGGCGGGTTTGCGCCTCCAGCGGCACCAGTTCCACAATGATGTCTTCGGCCGGGTCGGTGCGGGTGATGATGACGTGCACCGGTAGCGCGTCATACCCGACCCGCTTGAGCCAGGCGTCGTAGCGCAATGCGGCAAATTCGTTTTCACTGACGCCCTCCAGCGCGTTTTGCAACTGGCTAGGCTCGGTGAAGGCCTCGGCGAAGTCCGAACCGACAATCGTGCGCCGCGAAATACCCAACACGTCTTCCAGCGCCGCGTTGGAAAAAAGCACCTTGCCCTGTTTGTCGACCACCGTCACCAGCGTCGCGAGCAAGTCAAAGGACTGGTAACTGCTGGCGGGTTCCTTAACGCGATGGGCGGGATTTGAATCGGTCTGCTTTGCCAAACGACTTACCTTCCCGACGAATTGGAATTGCCGGAACTGGCCAGCGCAGGCACCCGTGCGAGTTCACGCTTGATGCCGGCGATGTCCGCATCGTTTCGGGCAATAGCCGCCTTGAGTTCTGCCACGCGGTCAATGTATTTCTGGTTATTGCGTGTCTCGGGGCCCAGTCGCTCGGGCTCTCCGTTGTTGTATTCCTTGAGCAGTTCGGCCTGCTTGGCCTCGGCCTTCTTCAGTTCGGCTTCCAAAATGAGCTTGGCATCGGATTCTTTGGCACGCTGCTCGGGCGAGTCGGAGCGCTGCCCGGTACCCGCAGCCTTGGGCGGCGGCTTGATGGCCTGAATCACTGTGACGTTGGCACCCGAGATCAGCTTGCAATTCTTCGCCTGCGCCTCGGTCACGGTGTTGGTGTACTCGTTGCCACAGCGGTATATGCGTTCGTCAGCCGCATGGGCTGCGGCCAGGCCCAAGGCCATCAACAGGGCAGAAAAGGCAATTTTCATATTTCAGTCCAACCTTTGGATAAGCCGGGTAAGCAAAGCAGTATGCGTCAAAACGCATGACTGGTGAATGTACCCAAAACGGGCCGCTCCCCGAGCCGACAACCGGTTCGCCCCCAACAAAAAAAGGACTGCTTGCGCAGTCCTTTTTCACTGCGCTGCCCGAGAGCAGCGCATGGTTTGCTACTTTGATTACAGGGAGTAGTACATGTCGAATTCGACAGGGTGCACCGACATGCGGTAGCGGGTCACTTCCGACATCTTCAGGTCGATGTAGGCATCGATCATGGAATCGGTGAATACGCCGCCCTTGGTCAGGAAGGCACGGTCCTTGTCCAGGTGCTCCAGCGCCTGGTCGAGGCTGTGGCACACGGTCGGCACCAGTGCATCTTCCTCGGGAGGCAGATGGTACAGGTCCTTGGTGGCGGCTTCGCCGGGATGGATCTTGTTTTCCACGCCGTCCAGACCTGCCATCAGCAAAGCGGCAAAGCCCAGGTAGGGGTTCATCAGTGGATCGGGGAAGCGGGCTTCCACGCGACGGCCCTTGGGGTTCGCCACAAAGGGGATACGGATCGAAGCGGAACGGTTCTTGGCCGAGTAAGCCAGCTTGACCGGAGCTTCAAAGTGGGGAACCAGACGCTTGTAGCTGTTGGTACCAGGGTTGGTGATGGCGTTCAAGGCACGGGCGTGCTTGATGATGCCGCCGATGTAGTACAGCGCAAAGTCCGACAGACCGGCATAGCCGTCACCGGCGAACAGGTTCTTGCCGTCTTTCCACACGGACTGGTGCACGTGCATGCCGGAACCGTTGTCACCGTGGTAGGGCTTGGGCATGAAGGTAGCGGTCTTGCCGTAGGCATTGGCCACGTTGTGCACCACGTACTTTTGCAGCATGGTCCAGTCAGCGCGCTCAACCAGGGTGCTGAACTTGGTACCGATTTCGTTTTGACCGGCGCCCGCCACTTCGTGGTGGAACACTTCAACCGGGATGCCCAGGGATTCGAGGATCAGGGACATCTCAGCGCGCATGTCTTGCGTGCTGTCAACGGGAGGAACGGGGAAGTAGCCGCCCTTGACGGTGGGACGGTGGCCGCGGTTGCCGCCTTCGAGCTTGGAACCCGAGTTCCAGGGTGCTTCGTACTCTTCGATTTCGTAGAAGGTGTTCTGGGGATCGGTGCTCCAACGGATGCCGTCGAAAATGAAGAATTCGGGTTCGGGACCGAAGAATGCGGTGTCGCCGATACCAGAGGCCTTCAGGTAGGCTTCAGCGCGCTTGGCAATCGAACGGGGATCGCGGTCATAGGCCTTGCCGTCGGCAGGCTCCACCACGTCGCAGTTCATCAACAGCGTGGTTTCTTCGAAGAAGGGGTCGATGTTGGCGGTGTTGGGATCGGGCATCAACAACATGTCGGATGCTTCGATGCCCTTCCAGCCGGCGATCGAGGAACCGTCGAAAGCGTGGCCGGAGGTGAACTTGTCTTCGTCAAAGTGCGAAACAGGCACGGTGGTGTGCTGCTGCTTGCCACGGGTATCGGTGAAGCGGAAGTCAACAAATTTGACTTCGTTCTCTTTCACCATCTTCATCACGTCTGCGACGGTCTTGGCCATCAATAACTCCTGTTGCCGGTTGTAAAAAGGTTTGCCAGATTCTCAATGCAGCTTTTGTGCCAGAACCTGCTGGCGATGCATTTCAAGAACGCCCGCTATTTTGCCCTGAGATTCCCCCGTTTACAGCGCAAAAATGCACGCTCCGTCTGAGACCATACGCCAAATGCACCAACTTGATGCAAACACATTTTGCACAGACTTGGTGCGACCTTATTTGCGCACCATTTCGGGGCCTAGTGGGATTTGCATGGTCTGCAGGGTGGACACCATTTCCTCGTAGGCCACCTGCGCCAACTTCGGTTCACCCTTCACGCCCAACTCGATATGTCGCCCGTACTGCGGGTGATCCACGCTGGGCAAACTGAACACCTTGACTGGATAGGACCGCTCAATGTGCTCCATCAAGGGCGTCAGCGACGCCTCCATGGCACCAAAAACAATCACCGAATTCTCTTGCCAGGCGCCCTGTTTGAAGTAGTCACGGTACTGGGTGTCGAGCACCCATTCCACCATGGGGTGCGCCATAACCGGGAAACCCGGAACAAAATGCACCGCCCCAGCACCAGCGCCTTCGCAACTGAAACCAGGAATCTTGTTGTAGGGGTTGGGAATGATGCGCGCTGAGGCCGGAAACACGCCCATATTCAGGCGGTGCATGTTGTCGTCACGGTCCGGCTCGTAGGGCACGCCCTTTTCCCGTGCAATGTCTTGCATGCGCTCCTGAATCAGCGCCTTGGCCTCGGGATGCAACTGCAATTGCTGCTGCAAGGCGTTGGCAGCGCAAGCGCGCGTGTGGTCATCGGGCGTGGCGCCAATGCCGCCAAACGAAAACACCACATCGCCCGAGGAAAAGGCATGGCGCAGGGTCTGGGTGATGCGCTCGGGGTCATCGCCCACGTAGTCGGCATATGCCAGTTGCAGGCCGCGCGCGCCCAGCAATTCAATGGCTTTGCTCAGGTGGCGGTCTTCGCGACGGCCCGACAAAATCTCGTCGCCGATGATGATGATTCCAAAATGCATAAAGCGTCCTAAGGTTGGCTAACCGGGAGTTGGGGCGCTGCCGCCTCCACGGTACGGGTGTCGGGAACATTGACACGGTTTTGCAGGCGCAAGGCGTGCAAGGCTCCCAGACAAAAGTGCGTGAACCACAGTGTGGCAAAGGCAAAGACCAGCGTGTAAATCCAGATGGCCAGCGGCAGCAGCAGCACAAAGGCCGGGGCAAAACCGGCCCCCAGCACCCACACCAGGCTGGGCGATGCGCCCAGATAGCCCGTCACTACGCCCATCAGCAACAACCAGCCGCTGTGCGCCTTGAAAATCGCCCTTCGTTCGGCCGCGTCAGCATGATTGGCCAACGCGTCAAACGCCATCACACGAAAGGTGAGCCAGCCCCAAATCAAAGGCGGCACCAGCAGCGCGAGCGGCGGCACCAGCCACAAGGGAGTCGAAATGACCAGCGCTATGGCCGCCAGAACAGTCGAAACCAGGGTCCACAACAGGCTGCTGGCCAGACCACCGCCCTGCTTCTCTTGCAGAGCTGGAAAGCGGTTGAGCGCCACCAGACGAACCACGGCGGGGGTCATCAGCAAGGCCACCGCCAGCATCGACACAATGACGATCAGCGGCGTCAACGCGAACACCAGCAGCAAGGGAACCAGCACCGACTTGAAGCGACTGGCGCCGACGCTGTCGAGCCATTGCCAGACGCGGTCGGTGTAGGCAAAGGAGTCCAGCCACAGGCGCGTCTGGTCCAAGGCGTTGTCCCAGAAAAAGTAGCCCAGCCCCAGCGAAAGGGCCACCATAAGCCCCAGCGGCAAGAGCGACAGAACGATCACGCGCGGGTGCACGCAATACACCAAGGCGCGAAAAAAAGATTCCAGAAACAAGGACATCCGGCAAGCATACCGCGCGGGCGTTTTCCGGCAGGCATGCCCGGGGAATGGCTGGCCGTACAGCCGCCTATTTACCGGCGATAAGGGCCAGATCCGCCTCGGTTAACCAGCGCCATTGGCCCGGTGCCAGATTAGCCGGCAAGGCCAGATTGCCAATTTGCGAGCGGTGCAGGCCTTCGACCCGGTTGCTCACGGCCGCCACCATACGCTTCACCTGGTGGTACTTGCCTTCGGTCAGGGTCAGGCGCAAATCGAACTCGCCCACCGCCTCACAAGCAGCCGCCCGCACCGGCTTGGGGTCGTCCTCCAGCACCACGCCGTCCAGCAGTTTGCGCACCTGTCGTTCGTCTAGCGGGTGTTTGACGCGCACCTCGTAGACCTTGGGCACATGGTGCCGCGGCGAACTCATGCGGTGAATAAATTTGCCGTCGTCGGTCAGCAGCAGCATGCCGGTGGTGTCCTGGTCGAGCCGCCCCACCGCCTGCACACCCTGCACGGCAGCCTTTTGCGGCCGCATCCGCAGCGGGGAAGGCAACAAGGTGTAGATGCTGGGATAGGTAGAGGGCTTTTGCGAGCACTCGGTACCGGTGGGCTTGTTCAGCACCAGATAGGCTTTCTCGGCATAGGGCCAGTCGACGCCCTGCACCCGAAAGCGCAGCGCATCGGTGTCAAAGTCGGCGGCCGCTTCTGCGCAAGGCTGCGCAGCCGCCTCACCGGGCACATAGACCTGTACATGGCCCTGTTGAACCAAACCGGCGCAAACGCGGCGGGTGCCAAAACCTTGGGAGTAAAGAATGTCCTGCAATTGCATGGGGCGTAGTATCGCAGTGCCCTAGCCCCTTTTGACCCATGCGACGCAAACGCCCTTTGGCCCAGATTGACCCGCAGCGCTGTACCGGCTGTGGGCGTTGCATTGCGGCCTGCCCTTTGCCCATCATTGCCTTTGAAACCCAGGATTGGCGCAAGTACGCGGTGCTGCAAGACGCCCCGCGCTGCACGGGCTGCGGTGTCTGCGAGCCGGTTTGTCCGGTGGGGGCGATCAGCCTGGTACAGCGACCAGAGATTTAATTCCGAACTGCGCCGCGTGCGCTGCGCCGCGGTTTGAGCATGGGCATGGCGCCCGAGTCGTCCACCAGTTTGGCGCGCAACAGCGCAATCGCCTGTGCATGAATCTGGCTGACACGCGCCTCGGTCACCTGCAGGCGCTGGCCGATTTGGTGCATCTTCAGGTCGTCCACGTAATAGCAGTAGAGCACCGAACTGTGCTGCTGAGGAAGGCCATCCAGCGCCGCCAGCAAGGCTTCGCGCAGAGCGGCGCGCTCCAGGATGCCCAGAGGGTCGGCATCTTGTCCGCCCGTAGGCCCCGCCCATTGCGGGTCGCTTGCCACCAAATCTTCCAGAGAAATCAGGGCATAACCTGAGGCGTCCTGCAGCAGACGCTGGTACTTGCGCAGCCCTATGCCCATGGCTTCGGCGACCTCGCTCTCGCGCGGCGCCCGGCCCATGACGTGGGCCAGACGGTGAATCGTCAATTCCACCACGCGCATGTCTTTGCGCAACTGGCGCGAACCATGGTCCAGCTCGCGTAGACCGTCGAGCATGGCTCCCTGCACGCGCAGCGCCACGTAGTTGCGGAAATGCTCGGCGGTAACTTTTTTGGAGGTGGAGAGGATGGCGTTGATCAGGGCGACCTGCCCGTCCTGCACCAGGTCGTCGCGCTCTACGCTGGCAGGCAATTTACGCGCAAGACTGCGAGCCAGCGCCTCAACCAGAGGCGTGTGCTGCATGACCTGCCGTTCAAGTTCCTGATCCGAAAGAAATGACATGAATGTCCCTGACACAGGGGCTCACGGAGCCCCCCTGTACCTGTTTATATCGACGCCATTCTCACGCTAATTGAGGTCTATTTGCCAGCGAAGACCCCATTCCACGCAGGTTAACGGTCAGGAAGCGGCTTCAAACTCCCGCCGGATGGCCTGCATTTGCTCCGGCGTCAGGCGGTTGCCATATTGGGAAACCACCTGGCCGGCGGCGCGGTTGGCCAACTCAGCGGCCCGAATGTGGGAGTGGCCATGGGTCACCGCAAACATAAATGCGCCGGCAAACATGTCACCGGCCCCGTTGGTGTCAATCGCCTTAACTTTGGCGGCCGGTACTTCGGTGTGCTGTGCGCCCTCAATCACCAGGCAGCCCTTGGCGCCACGGGTCAGGCACACCACCCGCGCCAGCTTGGACATTTGCTCCACGATGGCCGGGAAATCGGTGCTGCCGCACCACACCTGCGCCTCTTCTTCGTTGCAGAACAGGTAATCCAGGTCGCTGCCGACCATGGCTTCCAGCCCGGCACGGCAGAAGTTAATCATGCTCATGTCGCTGAGCGTGGTGGCCAACTGAACCCCTGCCTCTTTGGCCATGGCACGTCCCTTGAGGGCGGCGTCCAGGCCGGTGGGGGACGCGGACAGGTAGCCTTCCATGTAGTAAATCTTGGACTTGGCGATGTCTTTCGGGTGCAGGGCGGTGTGGTCAATGTCGGCGGTGGCCCCCAGAAACGTGCTCATGCTGCGCTCGGCATCGGGCGTCACCATGACCATGCAAATACCGGTTTGCCCTTGCGGAAACGACGCATGCGACAGGTTGGTGGCCACCCCGTTGGCCTGCAAATCCTGGTGGTAGAAAGCGCCCAATTCGTCATCGGCCACGCGGCACGAGTAAAACGCCTTACCGCCTAACTGCGCCACGGCCACGATGGTGTTGCCGGCCGAGCCGCCACCGGTGCGACGGCTGTGCAGCCCATGCACGCCGGCCAGCAAATGGGCGCGGCGCTCGCCATCAATCAGCGTCATGTGGCGCTTCTCTACGCCCAGGGCCTGCAACTGTGTGTCAGAGACTTCGTATTCCGAGTCCACCAGCGCGTTGCCAATGGCGTAAAGATCGTAATGGGACATGCGTTTCCTGAAGGCTGGATGAATTACTGTTCAACGAAGGCGCGTTCCACAACGAAATCGCCGGGGGACGTGGTGCTGCCTTCGGTGTAGCCCCGCTTTTCCAGAATTACTTTCAGGTCCTTGAGCAGGCCGGGAGAGCCGCAGATCATGACGCGGTCGCGCTCGGGGTCGAGCTTGGGCAGGCCCAGGTCTTTTTCCAGTTTGCCGGACTCCAGCAGGTCGGTAATGCGGCCCTGGTTGCGGAAAGGCTCGCGCGTAACCGTGGGGTAGTAGAGCATCTGCTCGGTAATCATTTCTCCCAGGAACTCGTGATCAGGCAGTTCATGCATGAAGTAGTCGTGGTAGGCCAGTTCCTTCACTTCGCGCACGCCGTGCACGACGATCACTTTTTCAAACTTTTCATAGGTGGCCGGATCGCGCGCCACGCTCAGGAACGGCGCCAGACCGGTGCCGCTGCCCAGCAGATACAGGTTTTTGCCCGGCAGCAGGTAATCGATCAGCAGCGTGCCGGTGGGCTTTTTGCCCACCACAATCTTGTCGCCAACCTTGATGTGCTGCAGTTGCGAAGTGAGCGGGCCGTCCTGCACCTTGATGCTCAGGAACTCCAGATGCTCTTCGTAATTGGCGCTGGCAATGCTGTAGGCACGCAGCAGCGGTTTGCCGTTGGGCTGGCGCAGGCCAATCATGGTGAAGTGCCCATTCGAAAACCGCAAAGCAGGGTCGCGGGTGGTGGTGAAACTGAACAAACGGTCGGTCCAGTGGTGTACGCTCAATACGGTTTCGTCCAAAAATGCACTCATTGGGGGCCTTGTGGTGGGTGAAAGTTGCGTTGCAGCAAACCCTATAGTGTAAAAGGTCAGCCTACTGCTTTCTTGCATATCGTTAGCAGCCCTAGTTATTTGCAACCGCCTTGCGCCATGTCAACTTCGAATCCCTCCCTTTCTGAGCCGCTGCTGGTGGCCTGCCTGTGTGCCCAGTGGTGCGGCACCTGTAAGGACTACGCACCCTTGTTTGCAGGGCTGCAAAAAGACTTTCCGGGCGCCACCTTCCGCTGGGTGGATATTGAAGACGAGTCCGATCTGGTTGACCCGATTGAGGTGGAAAACTTCCCCACCCTGCTGATTGCGACCGGCGGCCAGGCCCGCTTTTTCGGCACCATGACGCCGCACATCGATACGCTTAAACGCCTGATTCAGGCGCACGCCGGGGATTCGGGCGCCAGCCGCCTGCCGGCCGAAGTGCAGGCTCTGACTGAAAAACTCGACGGCTAGCTAACCAGCAGATTCTTGTAGACGCCGCAGCCCACAAACAGATCGTCCACCGCGCAGACGTAGGACATCTTGGTTTGCACCACACCCGTCGTCGGGTTGGTAATGTCGTACTCCACCCAGCCGGGTTCGTAGTTCGCTTGGCCCATGATGGTTTGCAGCAAGCCTTCACCGTCAATACCGGCAATGTCCTGCACCCGCGTACCCACCTTGGCCGCATTGCCGCCAAAGGCGCGGTAATGGCCTTGGTCATCGAGCGCAAATACATACATGTCGCGGTCGTGAAAGCCCTGTGCCGGATCGGTCACTTCGCGCAGGAAATTGTCCAGTGAAGTGCGGCGGCGGAGTTGTACTGCCCGCTCCACCAGGGCCAGCGCTTCATCAGGCGAGCCTTGCAACAACTTGAACATGGCCACCGAGTCGACCAGCGTGGTGGCGCGTAGCTTCATGTCCTCGGCCTTTTCCACCGCGTGCCCGACCATCTGGGCGTTGCGCTGGGTGATTTCGTCCAGTTGCCGGACGGCGGCGGTGATTTCGCTCAAGCCCGCGCTTTGCTCGGCGCTGGACGTGGAAATCTGCGACATGCTGGCGGCCACCTCGCGGATGCCATCCACAATGCCGGTCACCGTAGCGCCCGCCGCACGAATTTTTTCCACGCTCGAGCCGATCTGCTGGGATGACGTGCCAATCAATTCCCGAATCTCTTTGGACGAAGCCGCCGAGCGCTGCGCCAGCGAACGCACTTCCGACGCCACGACCGCAAAACCGCGTCCCGATTCACCGGCCCGTGCCGCCTCCACCGCCGCGTTCAGCGCCAGGATGTTGGTCTGAAAGGCCAGCCCGTCAATCACGCCCACAATTTCGTCCATGCGCTTGGCTGTGGCCTGAATCGCCTCAACCGCGGCGACCGCCTCGGCCATGGAGTCCGCTCCGCCCACCGCCACATCACGCACCATGCTGGCCTGGCTGTTGGCGGTACTGGCGGTACCGGCATTGACATGCACGGTAGATGACAGGTCTTGCACGCTGGCGGAAGTTTCTTCCAGATTGGCGGCCTGCTGTTCGGTGCGATCCGACAGGTCCTGGCTGTCCTTTGCAAGGCTTTGCCCGGCATAGGCCACAAAGGCGGCGTTGCCCCGCACATTGGCGACCATGGCTGACACCGTACGCCCCAGTTGCCCCAACGCGGTGACCGCGTCGCCCAACTCATCTTTGCCGCGCGCGCGTTGGATCTGCCGCAAATCGCCTTCCACCATCCGCGCCACCATGGTCACCATCTGGTCAATGTCGCGCGTTACGCTGAAATACAGAGCCAGCAGCACGTAGATCAGCACGAGCGCATCCACCATGCACAGGGCCACCACAACCTGGAACGCGTCTTCGGGGGTCGTGCCGACAAAAAAGGACCAGAACACCACCAGAATGGGCATGGCCGACAAAAAACCGATGAGCGCAATCTTGCGGGAAAAGGACAAGGCCCTGAGAAGCGCGATACCCGGAGCGAGTACACCACCAGACTGCATTTTTCGATCCCTATAGCGGAGCCATGACGTCGTACGTCTGCTCCGGTTTATCAGTACCTTTCCACCTCGGATCGGCACTATCGTCGCACTGTAACTCCGTTGCAATGCGGGTTGCAACTAGCAACAACCCTTCGCTCGCCTGCGCACAAAAAAACGGGGCCAAAGGCCCCGCTTTTCTTGCTCTCAAAGGCGCAATGCACGCGAATCAGAGCTTGGCGCTGACCCAGGCGAGCACACTGTCCAGCGCGGCACCCAACTTCGCGGGTTCGGTGCCACCGGCCATGGCCATGTCGGGCTTGCCGCCGCCCTTGCCACCGACTTGCGAGGCAACGTGATTGGCCAGTTCGCCGGCCTTGACCTTGGCCGTACTGTCGGCGGTCACGCCCGCAGCAATCTGCACCTTGTCGCCGTCCACGGCGGCCAGCACGATCACGGCGGTCTTGAGCTTGTCTTTGAGCTTGTCCATGGTGTCGCGCAGGGTCTTGGCATCGGCGCCTTCCAGACGCGCCGCCAGCACCTTCACGCCCTTCACGTCCACCGCGCCGTTTACCAACTCGTCGCCCTGGGCCGAGGCCAGCTTGCCCTTGACGGCAGCCAGTTCCTTTTCCAGTTCCTTGATCTGGCCGAGCATGGCGTCCACGCGCTGGGGCAACTCTTCAGGAGTCGCACGCAGCTTGCCCGCCAGCCCCGACAAGGTGGCTTCCATGCTCTGCACATAGTTCAGCGCCACCGCACCGGTCACCGCCTCAACACGGCGGACACCGGCCGCTACCCCGCCTTCGGTGGTGATGGTGAAGAAACCGATGTCGCCGGTCGCTTTGACGTGGGTTCCGCCGCAGAGTTCGGTGGTGGTGCCAATGTCGAGCACGCGCACGATGTCGCCGTACTTCTCACCAAACAGCATCATGGCGCCGGTTTGCTTGGCCTCGTCGATGGCCATCAGGCGCGCTTGGGTTGGTGCATTGGCCAAAATTTCGGCATTCACCAGGGCTTCGATTTCGAGAATCTGCGCATCGGTGACCGGCGCGTTGTGGGTGAAGTCAAAGCGGGTCTTTTCGGCATCCACCAAGCTGCCCTTTTGCTGCACATGGTCACCCAGCACGCGGCGCAGGGCCTTGTGCATCAGGTGCGTCACCGAGTGGTTGCGCATGCTGGCCGCGCGAATGGCTGCGTCCACATGGGCCGTCACCACATCGCCCACCGCCAGCGTGCCGTTCTTGACCACACCGTGGTGGCCAAACACATCGGACTTGATCTTCTGGGTGTCGGCCACTTCAAACATGGCGGAATCGGTAAACACCGCGCCCTGGTCACCCACCTGGCCGCCGCTCTCGGCATAGAACGGCGTGGTGTCCAACACGACCACACCGTTCTGGCCAGCTTTGAGTTCGGCCACCGGGGTGCCTTCGGCGTACAACGCCAGCACCTTGGCGCTTTGCGTCAACAGGTCGTAGCCGACAAAAGTGTTGCCGGCACCGGTGTATTCCAGCGCCTTGTCCATCTTGAACTTGCCGGCCGCGCGGCCCTTGGCCTTTTGCGCTTCCATGGCGGCGGTAAAGCCGGCGCTATCGACCTCGACACCGGCTTCGCGGCACACGTCGGCCGACAGGTCGAGCGGGAAACCGTAGGTGTCGTGCAGCTTGAAGGCCACATCGCCGGGCAGCAGCTTGGCACCGCCAGACAAGGCGCCTTCCAGAATTTCCATGCCGGTGGCCAGCGTCTCGAAGAAGCGCTCTTCTTCCACGCGCAGCACTTCGGTAATGCGGGCTTCCTGCTCACGCATCTTGGGATAGGCGTCGCCCATCAGGCGGGCCAAGTCAGCCACCAACTTGTGGAAGAACGGTGTCTTCTTGCCCAGCTTGTAGCCGTGACGGATGGCACGGCGCACGATACGGCGTTGCACATAACCGCGACCTTCGTTGCTCGGAATGACGCCGTCGCTCACCAAAAATGCGGTCGCACGGATGTGATCGGCAATCACCTTGAGCGACGGGTTGTTCAAATCGGTGATGCCGGTCTCACGGGCCGCCGCCTTGATGAGGTTGTCAAAGATGTCAATCTCGTAGTTGCTGTGCACGTGCTGCAGGATGGCCGCCAGGCGCTCCAGGCCCATGCCAGTGTCCACGCAGGGCGCGGGCAGCGGCGTGACGGCACCGGTTTCGTCCATGTTGAACTGCATGAACACGTTGTTCCAGATTTCGATAAAGCGGTCGCCGTCTTCCTCAGGGCTGCCGGGGGGGCCGCCGGGAATGTGGTCGCCGTGGTCGTAGAAGATTTCGGAACACGGGCCGCAAGGGCCGGTGTCGGCCATCATCCAGAAGTTGTCGCTCTTGTAACGGCCACCCTTGTTGTCGCCAATGCGAATCACGCGGTCGGCAGGCAGACCGATTTCCTTGGTCCAGATGTCAAAGGCTTCGTCGTCTTCGGCGTACACGGTCGCCAGCAGGCGCTCCTTGGGCAGCTTGTAAACCTCGGTCAGCAGTTCCCAGGCCCACTTCAGGCTTTCGCGTTTGAAGTAATCGCCAAAGCTCCAGTTGCCCAGCATCTCGAAAAAGGTGTGGTGGCGCGCGGTGTAGCCCACGTTTTCCAGATCGTTGTGCTTGCCGCCGGCACGCAAGCAGGCCTGGACAGAGGCCGCACGCACATAACTGCGCTTGTCGGTGCCCAGAAACACGTCCTTGAACTGGACCATGCCAGAGTTGGTGAACATCAGCGTGGGGTCGTTGCCGGGAACCAGCGGGCTGCTTTCCACCACCGTGTGGCCCTTGGCGGCAAAGAAATCGAGGAAGGTCTTGCGGATGTCGGCAACACTCATTACGGGCTGGGTCATGTCTGGCTTCTCTGGGGCTAAATAGATGGCAAAGGGGGAAGGCCTGCGGCCTAACCCGCCATTATCGCCGCGAGTCAGCGGCTCCTGAGGCCTTGCCCACAGCGGGCGGTGAACCACCTTCCATGACGCCGGTCGAGCAGGCTCAGACCCGTAGCGCATAATGCACAGAATTCTGTACACTTCATTCACCCACCGGAGGCTGACATGGCATTCACCGCAAGCGATGTAATTCCCCTCACCCAAGCCCGCGCCACGCTGTCGGAACTGGTGGAACAGGTCAAGGCCGGATCCGAGAAGATCATCACCAAGAATGGCGAAAGCTACGTCGCCCTCATCGACGCGCAACGCCTGGATTACTACCACCAGTTGGAGCGCGAGCGTATTCACTTGCTGCTGATTGACGAGGTGAGCAAGGGCCTGGACGACATTGCTGCGGGCAATGTGCAGGATGCACGCGGTGCCTTGACCGAGTTGAAACGCCGTCGCGCAGCCAAGCGTTAGGCCGTGGCCGTACCGTGGTAGCCAAACACGTTGTCAAACTGACCGCGAACTTCGAGCGCAACCTCGAAGAAGCGGAAGCGTTCTTGCTTCAGGCCCATGCACCGCAAGCATTCGATGCCCTGCTGGATGAACTCACCGACACCGTCATACCGAACCTGGAACGCTTCCCCGGCATGGGCCGCTTGTTCCTCGACCGCCTTCCGCACTCGGTAGAAACCAGCAATGGGATCGACGGAATCAGGGCCAAGCTTCAGGCCCTTGGAATAAACGGCGAGATCCGCGAGTACGTGCTGTCGCATTACCTGCTGCTGTACGCACGCTTCGACACCACCATTTACCTGCTGTCGATCCGGCACCAGCGACAGCTCTCGTTTGACTTTCAGGCGCTGTGGGTGCGTTAAACGCCTCCCCTCAAGCCACCTTCATATCCGCCAAAAACGCCTGCGTCGCCTCGTCCTGCGCCCAGGCCACGTTGAAGCGCAGCCAGGGACTGGGCTCCAGATCGACGGAGAACAGGTGGCCGGGGCCTAGCAGAATGTCGCGCTCGGCTGCCTTGTAGGCCAACTCGGCGGCGTTTTGCACCGAGGGGTGACAGGCCCACAAAAACATGCCGGCCTTGGGTTCGGTGAACAGGGCAAAGCCTGCTTGCAGCAATTGGGTAGCGAGTTGCTGCTGGGCGCGGGCCAGCCGGTCGCGCAGGGTTTTGATGTGTTTGCGCCAGCGTCCGTCAATGAGCGCGCCGTAGGCCAGCCGCTCGGTATATTCCGATGAAGTGAGGCCCGAAAACATCTTCAGCCGGGTCATCTCTTCCAGCAGCGAGGCCGAGGCGGCCATAAAGCCCACCCGGATGTTGGGCGAGATGGTTTTGGAAAAACTGCCGATGTAGATTACCCGCTTAAGCTGGTCCAGGCTGGCCAGCGACGGGTGCACGCCGGGGTCGAGGTCGGCGTAAATGTCGTTCTCGACCACCATGAAGTCGTACTTTTCGGCCAGTTGTAGCACCCGGTGCAGATGCGCCAGCGACGCCGTAGAGCCGGTAGGGCTTTGCAGGCGTGGCTGGGTAAAGAACACCTTGGGCCGGTGCTGGATGATGCGTTGCTCCAGCACGTCGAGGTCGTAGCCGCTGGGCGAGCGCGGCGCGCCCACCAGCTTCGCGCCCAGAAAACGCAGCGAGAACAACTGGTTGGCGTAGCCCGGTTCGTCCACCAGCACCGAGTCGCCTGGGCGAATCAGGTTGCGGGCGGCCAGGTCCATGGCTTGGCTGGAACCCTGGGTCAGCAGCACCTGGTCTGCACTCAGCAAAATTTCACGCGCCGCCAGGTTGTCGCGTACCAGTTGGCGCAAAGGCAGGTAGCCCTTGGGTTCGCCGTAGCCGCCCATTTCGTCCTCGGCGGCCAGCAGACTGCGCTGGCTGCGTTTGAGCCCGTCGGCAAACAGCCACTCGCTGGGCAGCCAGCCGCAACCGGGTTTGTTGCGCAGGCCCCGGTTTTCAAAAATGCGCGACAGGTACCACATCGAATCGAAGCTGTACTGCGCGCCACCCAGCGACACCGCCGTGCCCGAGGTGCCGCGGCTGCGCACAAAAAAGCCTGAGTGCGCCTGCGACTGAAAGTAACCCAGCGCCACCAGCCGGTCGTAGGCGTCCACCACCGTGTAGACGCTGACCGCGTGGGCGTGGGCGAACTGGCGAATCGACGGGGCCTTGGCACCCGCCCGCAGCGAACCGTCATCCACCATCTGGCGAAAGCCGCTCACGATCTGGGTGACCAGGGGCGTTGTGGATTTGGGATCTAAAACAAACATGACGGACACATTGCTAGCAAAAAGGGGGCCCGGTAACGAACCAGGGCGGCTAAGGGTTTGACTGTACTGGCCCAACCCCCTGCACAGTGCATTCAAAAACGGGCCTATTCTGTATATGTTATCCCTCCGTTCGGCACCCTACAGTCGCGCCTTCACCGCAGACCGCCCCCGGCCTGCTGCACCGAACACCATCCAGGAGTTATTGCATGCAACGCGAACCCAACTTCACCAACGCCGCCCTGATGGCCCGCCGCCGGGCCGCCCTGCCTACCGGCCTGGGCCAGGGATTTGAAATTTTTGTGGACCGCGCAGAAGGCGCTGAAGTCTGGGACGTTGAAGGCAAGCGCTATATCGACTTTGCCGGTGGCATTGCCGTGCTCAACACCGGCCACCGCCACCCGGCGCTCGTCGCCGCCATTGCCGAACAACTCGGCAAGTTCACGCACACCTGCTTCCAGGTCATGGCCTACGAGCCCTATGTGGAACTGGCCGAACGCCTGAACAGCCTGGCTCCCGGCAACTTCGCCAAGAAGAGCTTCTTCATGACCACCGGCGCAGAAGCCGTGGAAAACGCCATCAAGGTGGCGCGCGCTTACACCAAGCGCAGCGGCGTGATTGCCTTTGGCGGCGGCTTCCATGGCCGCACCATGATGGGCATGGCGCTGACCGGCAAGGTGGCGCCCTACAAGATTGGCTTTGGTCCCTTCCCGGCCGAGGTCTACCACGCCAAGTTCCCCTGCACGCTGCATGGCGTCAGCGTGGACGACGCCATGGCCTCGGTGGAAGCCCTGTTCAAGTACGACATTGAACCCTCCCGCGTGGCAGCCATCATTCTGGAGCCGGTGCAAGGTGAAGGCGGCTTTTATGACGCACCACCCGAATTTGCGCAGCGCCTGCGCGCCCTGTGCGACCAGCACGGCATTTTGCTGATTGCCGACGAAGTGCAAACCGGCGCCGGCCGCACCGGCACCTGGCTGGCCTGCGAACAGTGGAGCGTGGCACCCGACATCATCACCATGGCCAAATCGCTGGCAGGCGGCATGCCGCTGTCGGCCATCATCGGCCGCGCCGAAGTGATGGACGCACCCGCCGTGGGTGGCCTGGGCGGCACCTATGCCGGCAACCCCTTGGCCTGCGCTTCGGCCCTGGCCGTGCTGGATGTGTTCGAGAAAGAAAACCTCCTGCAACGCAGCAAAGACGTGGGCGCGCGCCTGACGGCCGGCCTGAAGGCCATTGCGGCCAAGCACAAGAGCATTGGCGACGTGCGCGGCCTGGGCTCCATGATTGCCATCGAACTGTTCAAGAACGGCGATGTGCACCAACCCGATGCCGACCTGGCCAAGAAGCTGGCAACCGAAGCTGCCAAGCGCGGACTGATATTGCTGACCTGCGGCACCTACGCCAATGTGGTGCGCGTGCTGGTGCCGTTGGTTGCCAGCGACGCCATCCTGGACGAAGGCCTGGCCATCATGGCCGCCAGTTTTGACGCGCTGGCCTGAGGTTGTCGGCCGCCATGAGTGAACAGAAAGCCCTGGTCAGTTTTACGGGTGTAGAAAAAACCTACGACGGCATCAACCTGGTCGTGCGCGACCTGAACCTGCAGATCCAGCAGGGCGAGTTCATCTCGCTCCTGGGCCCCTCGGGTTCGGGCAAAACCACGACGCTGATGATGCTGGCCGGGTTTGAGTCGCCCACTGCGGGCGAGATCAGCTTGGCCGGTGTGCCGATTACCCGCACGCCGCCGCACAAGCGCAACTTTGGCATGGTGTTTCAGGACTACGCCCTGTTCCCCCACATGACCGTGGCCGACAACATTGCCTACCCGCTTACGGTGCGCAAGGTGCCCGCCGCCGACCAGGCGGCCAAGGTCAAGCGCGCACTCGACATGGTGCAGCTCGGTGCCATGGGCGACCGCTATCCGGCCCAGTTGTCGGGTGGTCAGCGCCAACGCGTAGCCCTGGCCCGCGCGTTGGTGTTTGACCCGCAACTGGTGTTGATGGACGAGCCACTGGGCGCCTTGGACAAGCAGTTGCGCGAGCACATGCAGATTGAGTTGAAGGAACTGCACCGCCGCCTGGGCGTAACGTTTGTGTATGTGACGCACGACCAGTCGGAAGCACTCACCATGTCCGACCGCGTGGCGGTATTTAACGACGGCATCATCCAGCAGATTGACGTGGTGGAAACGCTGTACGAAACCCCGGCCAACCGCTTTGTTGCCAGCTTTGTCGGCGACAGCACGGTGCTGGATGGCAAGGTCACCGCGACCAGTGGCAACGGCTGCACGGTAGCGTTGCCCAACGGCGTGCAGTTGCAGGGCGTGAACGTGAACCAGACGCAGGTGGGCGATGCCGTGCAGTGCGGCGTGCGCCCCGAGCGCTTGCAACTGGCCAGCGGCCCCGGAGCCAACACGCTCGAAGCCCGCATGATCGACCTGATTTATTTTGGTGACCACCTGCGCGTGCGCTGCGACATCAGCGGCCAGGAACCGGCCACCATCAAGATGCCGCTGGCGCATGCCGCGCTGCCCCAAATTGGCCAGACGTTCCACGTCCATGCCCCCACAGAACACCTGCGTGTGTACCGCTGAACCTTCAGCATTTCAACTCTCTCAATAAAAGGAAACGTCGATGAAAATGAAGACCTTGATGATTGCCGTCGCTGCGGTAATGGCTATTCCGGCCATGGCACAAAGCCAGATCACTGTGGTGAACTTTGGTGGTGCCAACGGTGCCGCGCAGAAGAAGGCCTACTTTGAGCCCTTCGAGAAGACCGGTACCAAGGTGGTGCAGGTGGAATACAACGGCGAGCAGGCCAAGATCAAGGCCATGGTCGAAGCCAAGAAAGTCACCTGGGACGTGGTGGAAGTCGAAAGCCCCGATATCAACCGTGGCTGCGACGAAGGCCTGTTTGAAAAGCTCGACTGGTCCAAGCTGCCTCCCAAGTCCGACTTCCAGCCCGCAGCCGTGCACGAGTGCGGTGTCGGTGCGTTTGTCTGGTCCACCGTGATGGCCTACAACGCCGACAAACTGAAGACCGCTCCCGTGACCTGGGCTGATTTCTGGGACGTGAAGAAGTTCCCCGGCAAGCGCGGCATGCGCAAGGGCCCGCGTTACAACCTCGAATTCGCTCTGATGGCTGACGGCGTGGCTCCTGCCGACGTCTACAAGGTTCTGGCTACCAAGGACGGTGCCGACCGCGCCTTCAAGAAGATGACCGAACTCAAGCCCAACATCCAGTTCTGGGAAGCCGGCGCACAGCCGCCCCAGTTCCTGGTTGCCGGCGACGTGGCCATCACCACCGCCTACAACGGCCGTATTGACGCTGCCCAGCGCGAAGGCAAGAACCTCGGCATCACCTGGACCGGTGGCATTTATGACCTGGACTTCTGGGTTATGCCCAAGGGCACGCCTAACAAGGCTGCAGCCGAGAAGTTCATCGCCATGGCTGCCAGCGTGGAAGAGCAAGCGGAGTACACCAAGCACATCTCCTACGGCCCCACCAACAACAAGGCCCTGGCCAAGATCGACCCGAAGATTCTGGCCATGCTGCCCACCTCGCCTGCCAACAGCAAGACCGCTTTGCAGTTCAACATCAGCTTCTGGGCTGACCAGGGCGAAGCTCTGGAAAAGCGTTTCGCTGCCTGGGCTGCGCAATAAGCTGAGCCGGGGGTAAGACAGACCATGACCACAGCCGTGCTTCCTTCACTGTCCCTGGCTGGCAAGCTGGCCCGGGTTGAGAGGCGCAAGCGCCTGCGTGCCATGGCTTTGACACTGCCCCTGCTGGTGTTCCTGGCGGTCACCTTTCTGGTGCCGCTGGGAGCCCTTTTGATTCGCGCCGTGGAGAACCCCGAGGTGGCCGACACCCTGGTTCACACCGGCAAAGCCCTCTCCGGCTGGGACCACAAAGCGACTCCCCCCGATGAGGCCTACAAGGCATTGGTCATCGACCTGAATGCCATCCCCGAGACCGCGCAGGCCGGCGTGCTGGCGCGACGACTGAATTCCGAAGTGAGCGGAGCGCGCTCCCTCATCATGAGCACCTACCGCGCCAAGCTCGACGTGCGCGATCTGCCTGCTGCAGAGGCAAAGGCCAAGTTGCTGGAAGTGGACGCGCGCTGGGGCGAGACGCCCTACTGGCTGGCGATTGCCAAGAACAGCTCACGCTGGACGCCCGACTACTTGCTGACCTCGATCGACTTGAAGCGCGATGTGGACGGCAGCATCGTGCGCGTAGGCAAGGACGAAGCCGCGTTCAGCGACATCCTGCTGCGCACCTTTTCGATCAGCGCGGTAGTGACCATCGTTTGTATTTTGATTGGCTACCCGTTGGCCTACTGGTTGTCCACCTTGAGCGAGCGTCGCGCCAACCTGATGATGATTCTGGTGCTGCTGCCGTTCTGGACCTCGGTGCTGGTGCGCATTGCGGCCTGGATCGTGCTGCTGCAAACCAACGGGCTGGTGAACCGTTTCCTGATGTTCAGTGGCGTGACCGACAGCCCGGTACCGCTGCTGTTTAACCGTCTGGGGGTGGTGATTGCCATGGTGCACATCCTGCTGCCCTTCATGATCCTGCCGCTGTACAGCGTGATGAAGTCGGTGCCGCCCAACTTTGTACGTGCGGCCGTATCGCTGGGCAGCGCACCGCTGGCCGCCTTCTTCCGCATTTATGTGCCGCAAACCTACCCCGGCATTGCCGCCGGTGGCTTGTTGGTGTTTATCACCTCGATTGGCTACTACGTGACCCCCGCGCTGCTGGGTGGCGCCGGCGACCAGATGCTGAGCTACTACGTGGCGCAGTACACCAACGTGGAAGTCAACTGGGGCATGGCCTGCGCCCTGGGCTCGGTGCTGCTGGTCACCACGCTGGCGCTGTACGCCGTGTACCGCAAATTCGGCAAGGCCGAACTCTCTTTAGGCTGACCATGAAGCCCTCCCAATTCCCTGCTTACTTCACCCTGGCCGACAAGCTGGGCTGGTACGGCCTGCGCGTGGTGTGCGCGGCGGTGCTTGGCTTTTTGCTCTTGCCCATCGTGGTCATCATTCCGCTGTCGTTCAGCAACTCCTCGTTTCTGGCCTACCCGATTCCGGGCTGGTCGCTGCGCTGGTACCAGGAACTGTTTGCCTCCGACGACTGGTCGCGTGCTGCCAAAAACAGTTTTATCGTGGCCCCGCTGGCCACGCTGATTGCCACCGCGCTGGGCACGGTGGCGGCCGTGGGCCTGGCGCGCATCCGCTTTTTCGGCAAGGGCGTGATCACCAGCCTGCTGATCGCACCGATGGTGGTGCCGATTGTGGTGGTCGGCGTGAGCACGTATTTGTTCTTTGCCAAGATCGGCCTGTCGGACTCGTACACCGGGCTGGTGCTGGTGCATGCCGCGCTGGGCGCACCGTTCGTTTTGACCACCGTGCTGGCCACGCTGCAAAGCTTTAACCAGAACCTCGTCAAGGCCAGCCTGAGCCTGGGTGCCGATCCGGTGACCACCTTTTTCCGTATCACCCTGCCGGTGATTGCGCCGGGCGTGATCTCGGGCGCGCTGTTTGCATTTGCCACCTCGTTTGACGAAGTGGTGGTCACGCTGTTCCTGGCCGGGCCGGAGCAAACCACGCTACCGCGCCAGATGTTTACCGGCATTCGCGAAAACATTTCGCCCACCATTGCCGCCGTGGCGACGTTGCTGATCCTGTTCACCGCGTCGTTGATGATGGTGCTGGAGTGGCTGCGCGGCCGCGTGAAGAAATGAGCTTCAACCAACCCCTGGGCGGCAACAGCATGCCGCGCTTTGGCGGCATTGCCAGCATGATGCGGCTGCCGGTCGTGGATTCGCCGGTTGGGCTACACGCGGGCTTTATCGGCGTGCCGCTCGACATTGGCACCAGCCACCGCCCCGGCACCCGCTTTGGGCCGCGCCAGATCCGTGCCGAGTCTGCGCTGATCCGCCCCTACAACATGGCAACCGGCGCTGCGCCGTTTGACGCCCTGCAGGTCGCCGACCTGGGCGATGTGGCCATCAACACCTACAACCTGCAAAAGTCGGTGGAACTGATTGAGCAGCATTACCGCCCGGTGGTGCAAAGCGGCTGCATCCCGCTCACGCTGGGTGGCGACCACACCATCGTGCTGCCGATTTTGCGGGCCATGGCTGCGAAACACGGCCCGGTGGCGCTGGTGCATGTAGACGCCCACGCCGACGTGAACGACGACATGTTTGGCGAGCGCATCGCCCACGGCACGCCGTTTCGCCGCGCGGTGGAAGAGGGCCTGCTGCAATGCGACAAGGTCTGGCAAATCGGCCTGCGTGGCAGCGGCTACGCAGCCGAAGACTTTGACTGGCCGCGCCAACAGGGCTTTACCGTGGTGCAGGCGCATGAGGTCTGGTACCAGAGCCTGGCGCCGCTGATGCAGCGCGTGCGCGCCGCGATTGGCAATGCGCCCTGCTACCTGAGCTTTGATATTGACGGTATCGACCCGTCGTTTGCCGGTGGCACCGGCACCCCCGAAATTGGCGGCCTGACGGTGCCGCAGGCGCTTGAAATCATTCGCGGCTGCCGTGGCCTGAATCTGGTGGGCGCCGATCTGGTGGAAGTTTCGCCACCCTATGACACCACCGGCAACACCGCCTTGCTGGGCGCCAACTTGCTGTACGAAATGCTGTGCGTGTTGCCCGGCGTCAAGTACCGCTGACCAAATAATCGCTACGCTTACCCCTTTCGCGCTGACCCACAGGAAGACACCCCATGGACATGAAAACCTCCCCCCTCGCTTTGCTCAAAGACCCCACGCTGCTCAAGAACGACGCGCTGATTAACGGCGAATGGGTGGCTGGCTCCAGCCGTTTTGACGTGCTGGACCCCAGCAACGGCCGCAAGCTGACCGATGTGGCCAACCTCGGCCCGGCCGATGCCGAAAAAGCCATTGCCGCCGCCAACGCCGCCTGGCCCGCTTGGCGCACCAAGACCGCCAAAGAACGCAGCATCATCCTGCGCAAGTGGTTCGACTTGTTGATGGCCAACCAGGAAGACCTGGGTCGCATCATGACCGCCGAGCAGGGCAAGCCCTTCCCCGAAGCCAAGGGCGAAGTGGCCTACGGCGCCAGCTTTGTCGAGTGGTTTGCCGAAGAGGCCAAGCGCGTCAACGGCGAGACCCTGCCCCAGTTTGACAACAACCGCCGCCTGATGGTGATCAAGCAGCCCATCGGCGTCTGCGCCGCCATCACACCCTGGAACTTCCCGCTGGCCATGATCACCCGCAAGGTGGCTCCGGCTCTGGCCGCTGGCTGCACCGTGATCATCAAGCCCGCCGAACTGACCCCGCTGACCGCCCTGGCCGCTGCCGAACTGGCGCTGCGCGCCGGCATTCCGGCTGGCGTGCTGAACATGATTACCGCCGACGCGGACCAGTCGATTGCCGTGGGCAAAACCATTTGCGACAGCGACGTGGTGCGCCACCTGAGCTTCACTGGCTCCACCGAAGTGGGCCGCATCCTGATGAAGCAATGTGCCCCCACCGTCAAGAAGCTGTCGCTGGAACTCGGCGGCAACGCGCCTTTCATCGTGTTTGACGATGCCGACATCGACTCCGCCGTGGACGGCGCGATTGCCAGCAAGTACCGCAACGCCGGCCAGACCTGCGTCTGCGCCAACCGCTTCTATGTGCAGGAAGGCATTTACGACGCCTTTGTGGCCAAGTTCACCGCCAAGGTAAAGGCCATGAAGGTGGGCAACGGCTTTGAAGAAGGCGTGGCGCAAGGCCCGCTAATTGAAGACGCTGCCCTGGTTAAGGTGCAGCGCCATGTGGCCGACGCGATTTCCAAGGGCGGCAAGGTGGAAACCGGTGGCAGCCCGCTGGAAGGCCAATTCTTCGAGCCCACCGTGGTATCGGGCGCGACCGCCGACATGCTGTGCGCCCGCGAAGAAACCTTTGGCCCGTTTGCGCCGGTGTTCAAGTTCAAGACCGAGCAGGAAGCGATTTTTGCTGCCAACAACACGGAATTCGGTCTGGCCAGCTATTTCTACAGCCGCGACATCGGCCGCATTCACCGCGTCGGCGAGGCGCTGGAGTACGGCATGGTGGGCGTGAACGTGGGCATTCTGGCCACCGAGCACGTGCCTTTTGGGGGCGTAAAGCAGTCGGGCCTGGGCCGCGAAGGTTCGCACTTCGGCATGGACGACTATGTCGAGATCAAGTACCTCTGCATTGGGGACATTCTGAAATAAGCTGCGGCTTTTTATCTCCCCATCTCCGTTACAAGGCCCCGTTTAGGGGCTTTGTGCTTTCTGCTTCCTACTTTTGTGGCGCTTGATGCGTTGGACTTCCACGCTCCCAATCATTGATTGCCTTGACAATCATTGCTTAGGCAAATAGTATGCAGACCATGCCAAAGCCCGACGCCTCCATTCCCTTTTACACGGCCGCCAACTACCGCCCGGAAGACAGCGTGGGCTACTTGATGCGGCAAATTTTGAATGGGGTGGCGCAGGACATTGAGCGGCAACTTGCGCACACCGAGCTCACCAATGCGCAGTGGATTCCGCTTTTCAAGCTTTACAGCGGTCAGGCTTCTACCGTGGCCGAGGTGGCGCGCGAATGCCATCTGGATGCGGGGGCGACCACGCGCATGCTGGACCGGCTGGAGGCCAAGGGCCTGTGCAAACGGGTCCGGTCTGACTCTGACCGGCGCGTCGTCAACATTGAACTCACCCCCGCCGGCCACAAGGCTGCGGCGGACATTCCTGAAATCTTGAGCGGCGTGCAAAACGCCCACTTAGCCGGCTTTAGCGACCAGGAGTTTCAGACGCTGCGCGCTTATCTGCGCCGCATTCTGAACAACGCCCAATCCATTGCCGCCCAGGCCAACCAAAAACCTCTTTCTGAAACTGAACCCGATGCAGCGCTCTAACGCCTCTCCCCTTCTGGCGCGTACTGCGCGCTTAGCCCTCAGCGGCATCGCTATGGCTACCCTTGCCGCCTGCGCCAACTTCTCGGGCATCGCGCCGCAGTCCAAACCTTTGGACGCCACCACGCTGGGTCTGAAAAACCTGGACGCCAGTGTGGACGCCGACCGCGTGGCGACCGACAGCGATTGGTGGCTGGGTTTTGGCGATGCCCAACTCAACGGCCTGGTCAGCAAAGCACTGCAAGACAACCCCAGCCTCAAAGTGGCGCAGGCCCGGCTGGCCCGCGCGCAGTCTGCCCGTGAAGTGGTGCAGGCGGTGGACGGCCCGCAGGTCAATGCGTCGGTGGACCTGACGCGCCAGCTTTTCTCGGCCAACAACATTTACCCGCCGCCTTACGGCGGCAACGTGTGGGAAAACGGCAGCCTGCAAGCCAGCGCGAGTTGGGAACTGGATTTTTTTGGCAAGAACCGCAACGCGCTGGACGCCACGCTGGGCCAGATGCGCGCAGCCGAGGCCGACACCCGCGCGGCCCGTGGCCTGCTGGCGGCCAGCGTCACCCGCAGCTACTTTCAATTGGTGCGCCTGCAAGCGCAACTCACGCTAGCGCAACGCACGCTGTCGCAGCGTGAGCACATCCAGACCCTGGTGCGTGACCGCGTGCAAGCTGGGCTCGACACGCAACTAGAACTGCAACAGGCCGCCAGCGCCCTGCCCGATGCGCGTTACCAAACGGAAGTGCTGAACGAGCAAATGGCCCTGACCCAAAACGCGTTGGCCGCGCTGACCGCGCAGCCGGTCGAGGCCATGCACCTCAAACTGCCCGCGTTGGAACAGGTCCACAGCGTGCAAGTGGCACAGTCCATGCCGCTCGATTTGCTGGGCCGCCGCTCCGACATCGCGGCCGCGCGCTGGCGCGTGGAAGCGGCCGTTAACGAAGTGCAATCCTCCAAGGCACAGTTCTATCCCAACATCAATTTGGTGGCGTTTGCCGGTCTGTCCAGCATCGGCTTTGACCGCCTGCTGAACAGCAAAAGTGAGCAATGGGGCGTGGGCCCGGCCGTGCGCCTGCCGCTGTTTGATGGTGGCCGCCTGCGCGCCAACCTACGCGGCAAGACGGCCGACTTGGACGCCGCCATCGAGAGCTACAACACCCAGGTGCTGGAGGCCGTGCACGAAGTGGCTGACCGCATCACCTCGGCCCAGGCTGTGCGCCGGCAGCAGACCGAGCAGAGCGCCGCTCAAGCTGCCGCAGAGACCGCCTACGCCATCGCCCTGCAGCGCTACCAGGCGGGCTTGGGCAACTACCTCAACGTGCTGAGTGCCGAAGCACCGGTCTTGCTGCAACGCCGCCAGAGTATTGACCTGGCCGCCCGCGCGCTCGACACCCAAGTCCAAATCCTGCATGCGATCGGCGGCGACCTGAAACCCGCTGCTGCCCAGTAAGCCGCATCGCCCCCCATTCAAGAGAACCAGAACACCATGAACGCTCCCACCCAAGCCCCCACGCCCACTGCTACGCCTGCTGCTCCCAACACCAAACGCGCCAAGGCACTGAAACTTGTCGGCACGATGGTGCTGATTGGCGCTGCCTGGGGTGCCTACGACTGGTACAACCAGCGCAACGAAGAGTCCACCGACAACGCCTATGTGCAAGGCAACGTGGTGCAAATTACGCCGCAGGTGGGCGGCACCGTGACTGCGCTGTTTGCCGATGACACCGACTTCGTGAAGGCCGGCCAGCCACTGGTGCAGTTGGACCCGGCCGACGCCAAAGTGGCGCTCGACCAAGCCGAGGCCAACCTGGCCCAGGCCGTGCGCCAGGTGCGCACCCTGTATGCCAACAACACCACGCTGGGCGCGCAAGTTGCCGTGCGTGAGGCCGACATTGCCCGTGCCAAAACCGATCTGGCCCGCGCCACCGACGACCTCAACCGCCGCCAGTCGCTGGTGGGCAACGGCGCGGTATCCAAAGAAGAACTGAACCACGCGCAGTCGCAAGTGGCTGCCGCATACAACGCGCTGTCCGCAGCGCAGGCCGGCGTCACCGCGGCACGCGAACAGCTCGCCAGCAACCAGACCCTGACCGAAGGCACCCGCATTGACTCGCACCCCAGCGTGCTGGCCGCTGCCGCCAAGGTGCGCGAAGCGTACCTGGCAGTGCACCGCGCCGCCCTGCCCGCGCCGGTGGACGGCTACGTTGCCAAGCGCTCGGTGCAACTCGGCCAGCGCGTAGCGGCCGGCGCCCCGCTCATGTCCATCATCCCGCTGCAGCAACTGTGGGTGGACGCCAACTTCAAGGAAGTGCAGTTGCGCCACATCCGCATCGGCCAGCCGGTCAAGCTCACTGCCGACCTGTATGGCAAGAAGGTGGAGTACCAAGGCACCGTGGCCGGCCTGGGCGCTGGCACGGGCGCGGCCTTTGCGCTGCTGCCCGCACAAAACGCCACCGGCAACTGGATCAAGGTAGTGCAACGGGTGCCGGTGCGCGTGGAACTCGACCCCAAGCAACTGGCGGAAAACCCGCTGCGCGTGGGCCTGTCGATGGAAGCCACGGTCAACATCAGCGAGCAAAGCGGCAAGGCACTGGCGGACGCGTCGCGCCCCGCATCGGCGGTGCAGACCGAGGTGTTTGCCGCCATGGACAAGGGCGCTGAAGCCGAGGTCCACAAGATCATCGCCGCCCATGCCGGCAAGCCCGTCAAGAGCGCCCACTAAGCCCGCGCATGTCTGCTCCCGCCCATATTGCCCACCCGCCGCTGCAGGGCTCTGCCCGGCTGTGGGGAACCATTGCGCTGTCGGCCGCCACGTTCATGAACGTGCTGGACTCGTCGATTGCCAACGTCTCGCTGCCGGCCATTGCCGGTGACCTGGGCGTCAGCCCGAATCAGGGCACCTGGGTGATCACCAGCTTTGGCGTGGCGAACGCCATTGCACTGCCGCTCACCGGTTGGCTGTCGCAACGCTTCGGGCAGGTGCGCCTGTTTGTGGCCAGCGTGATGCTGTTTGTGATTTCGTCGTGGCTGTGCGGCCTGGCGCCCAACATGAACACGCTGATCGCCATGCGCGCGCTGCAAGGGTTTGTGGCCGGCCCCATGATGCCGCTGGCCCAGACGCTGCTGCTTTCGAGCTACCCGCCGGCGCTGGCCGGCATGGCCATGGCCATGTGGGCCATGACCACGCTGGTGGCACCGGTGATGGGGCCGGTGCTGGGTGGCTGGATCACCGACCACACCCATTGGGGCTGGATTTTTTACATCAACATCCCCGTCGGCATTGCGGCGGGCTTCATCACCTGGAGCATCTTCCACAAACGCGAAACGCAGACCCGCAAACTGCCCATCGACAGCACCGGCCTGGCCCTGTTGGTGGTGTCGGTGAGCTGCCTGCAAATCATGCTGGACAAGGGCAAAGAACTGGACTGGTTTCACTCGCCCGAAGTGCTCACGCTGGCGATTGTGTCGGCCGTTGGCTTTGCCTTTTTGGTGGCATGGGAACTCACGGACGATCACCCGGTGGTGGACCTGCGCATGCTGAAGGTGCGCAACTTCTGGACCGGCACGCTGTGCATGACCGTGGCCTACAGCCTGTTCATGGGCAACTTGGTGCTGCTGCCGCTGTGGCTGCAACAGTTCATGGGCTACACCTCCACCCAGGCTGGTGAACTCATGGCGCCGGTGGGGCTGTTTGCCATCCTCCTTTCGCCGCTGGTGGGAAAGAACGTGCAAAAGTTTGACCCGCGCGCCCTCACCACTTTTGCGTTTCTGG
>ERZ1034361.35-NODE-35-length-95830-cov-6.970549_pt1 | contig 95830 bp, 85 predicted proteins | sample MGYA00520617_ERZ1034361 | MGnify/ENA primary metagenome ERZ1034361 (study PRJEB33736, sample SAMEA104284507) | Azolla filiculoides | biome: Urban; feature: Water surface; material: Ditch water | place: Netherlands | collected 2015-10-28 | depth 0-0.1 m ... | reverse complement strand
CGCTCATTCAGTTCGTGATGGGTTTCCAACTCCAGGCCGCGGTGAACCGTTGGATCCAAATTGATGTTGGCGCCATTGCTGCCAGGTGAATAGGGCCCGATGGCAGTGCCGTCGTAGACGATTTCGTCGTTAAGGTTACTTTGGTACCAACGAAGTTCCACACGGCCCAAGCCATAGTGCCAACGTGCGCCTAGTTCCACATCACGCGATGTTTGCGGCCTCAAAGTGCTGCCTGGGGTAACAAAGTTAATTTCGTCGATATTGGCCAATCTAAAACTCTCTGCTGTACGGCCAAATACCTGGAAACCACTTGCAAGCTCTTGTGTGACCCCCACGCTCCACACGGTTTGTGATTCATCTACGCCATTTGTCACCATTTCCTTAACCTTGATGACCTTTTGGTTGCGCGCGCCAACACTGATGCGGGTCCCAGAGGACAAAATGCTGACGTCGTCATTTACATAGATTCCGTTGGACTCGGACTTTGCGCGCAAGTCGGCGTAGTCAACACTTTTCCATTGCTCGGCATCTAGGCCGAACGTCAAAGCGTTTGCCAATTCCGGTCCTTTGTACGTATGGCGCACTCGCACATCAGTGTTACTGGCATCGACCTTTGCGTTACTAAGGTAGCCACCATAGCTGGCTAGAGTCTTTTTGCTGCGCTGCCCGGCGTCGAGTCCAAACTGCCAATCGCCCACAAAAGCTTCAACAAATAGTCCGCTCATGTCACTCTTCATTTCACCAAAATTCGAAGGTGTTGGTGACTGACGCGGATTGATTGCATACTGAGCTGGCGTAAGTGGGCCAGGGAAGCCGCTATGCCCCATGCTGCGAGAACTTTGTACACCGATGCGCAACCAATCATTGGTCCATTGCAGCGTTGCACCGGCGTTGTTGTTGTCTGAGGCAAAGTTTTCACGGTGACCGTCAGACAAGCGATCCGTCCCAAATACATCGAGTGAAAGGCCGCCAGCGGACAGCGTTGCACTTGTACGCAACTCCCGTAAGTTATTGCTTCCCACTGTGGCGGCAACTGAAGCGGAGTTGTGACGCTCCACACCCATGCCGGCTTTTGTGCTGATCAAAATTACGCCACCCGTGGCACCTTCGCCGTAAAGCACAGCCGCACTTCCATGTATCACCTCAATTCGCTGAACTTGATCAATGGATATGACCCCAAGTCCCGTGCCAGACATGTCCTGCTCGCTAATGCGCCGACCGTCAACGATGACAACCTGATTACTGTCCGATGTCTGACCAAAACCGCGTAAGTCCAAGGCGTAGTTATTCCCCCCAGTCAGGTCGAGACGCCCGGGCACGCCCAGAACTTTCATGATGGCCTCACTGACCGACGTAGCGCCAGACGACTCTATTTGTTTGGCAGTAATGACGCTTACGCCGTAGGAAAGAGCATCGGCAGACTCGGCAAAGCGACTTGCTGTCACAACAACCTCACCCAATACGTGATTGGTGTTAGTTTGCGAGTGCGCCGAAAAGGCCGAAGCACAGGCAAGAGACAGCGCACTCAGACGTGCACGACAAAAAACAAACTTCATAATGGAAACAACCCGACTAAAAACCCTAGCCGTCTTCCCCGACAGCATGGGCACAAAGGCTGCACGGACGTGCAACCACCTTGTTGGCCGGTATCCGGGCTGATGGAACTACTTTCGTCGCCTTCCCAAGCGCATGTTCAAGCACTCAGTGGCAATGATGAAAGCGGCATCTGGCGATGCGTCCACTTACCGTTGCGGGGGCAGCGCAGGTTAGGCGGGCCTTGTGTGGTCGTACCCTCCTGCTTCCCGTTGAACTGCGGCGTGTGAACCACACCGCGAGCACCAACGCCCGGATTTTAACCCGCCGCATCTTTCCCAAACCCTACAATGCGACTTCTATGGTGAACAACGCGACGCCCATGTCGAAACCCTCTCAAGTCGACCAAATTGCCGAACGTGTAGAGCGCCTGCTGCTGCGCTATGCAGAGGTGCAACGTACCAATGCGCTGCTGGCCCAGCAGGTGGAATTACTGACCGGTGAGCGTGATTCGCTCAAGTCCCGCCTCAGCGCCGCGCGTGCCCGTGTCGATGCCCTACTGGAACGTCTGCCCGAAAACATCCAAGCCAAGGACACGCCATGAACCAGCTTGAAGTGCAAATCATGGGCCAGAGCTACCTGTTGGGTTGCCCCGATGGCGGAGAAAACCGCCTGCGCGAAGCCGTGCAGCGGGTCGATGAGGCCATGTGCAAAATTCGTGATGCCGGCAAGGTTCGCGCGCGTGACCGCATTGCGGTGCTGGCCGCGCTCAATCTGGCGTTCGATTTGTCGGATCGCGCAGAACCAGTGGCCGCTACCGCCTTGCAAGGCGGTGAAGAATCACACACCGATAGCGAAGTGCTTCGCAACTTAATCTCGCGTCTGGACGATGCCCTGAGCGAAGACGGGCAATTGCTTTAAAACGGCGGCATTGCGGCGTGGCGCGCCGTACAATGCGAGCGTCTGCGGTGCTCGCCGGGCTTTATATTTCCTTGTACCAATGCTCTCTGAGCACGGGCTTGAAACATTGCCTAGCTAGCGTGATCGTCTCGCGTCAGATGAACCCAAAGCTTGCGCTGACCTCGCCCACCTGAACCCTGGTTCAGGATGCGGTCCGGTGGCACTCGCAGACACCTTCTCACCTCCCCCACGCATGCTCCTTGAACCCCAACTGATTGTTGAATTGGCTGTGCTCGGCCTGGCAACCGGCTATGCCGCAGGCCTGCTGGGCATCGGTGGAGGCATGCTGTTGGGCCCGTTCATCACCCTGATTTTGTCGGCGCGCGGTCTACCCGCAGACCTAGCCGTCAAGATGGCGATTGCCACCTCCATGGCAACCATCGTGTTTACCTCGATTTCCAGTGTGCGGGCGCACCACAAGCGCGGAGCCGTGCAATGGCACATCGTCAAAGGCTTGGCGCCGGGTATCGTGATCGGCAGCCTGGTGGGTAGCATCGGCATTTTTGCCGTGCTCAAAGGCACCACACTGGCTTTGTTGTTTGCCGCATTCATTGGCTTTTCGGCAACCCAGATGTTTTTGGACAAGAAGCCCAAGCCTGGACGCAGCATGCCGGGCACGGCGGGTCAGATCGGGGTTGGCGCGGTTATCGGACTGGTATCGGGTTTGGTTGGCGCCGGTGGCGGCTTTATCAGCGTGCCGTTTATGGTGGCGCACAACGTCGTCATCATTCAGGCGGTGGCCACCAGTGCGGCACTGGGTTTTCCGATTGCAGTTGCCAATGCCGCGGGTTACGCGCTGGGTGGTCAAGGAGTTGAAGGCCTGCCCGCTTGGTCTTTGGGCTATATCTGGTTGCCCGCGCTGGCTGTTATTGCCTCCTGCAGCGTGACGACCGCGCCGCTCGGAGCCCGCATGGCGCACAAACTGCCAGTCGCCAAGCTCAAGCGCATTTTTGCCATCGTGCTGTACGTGCTCGCCGCTTACATGCTCTGGAAAGGGCTGCGTGGCTGACCTTCGCCCAGCCCAGGTCTACGGATCAGGCGCTTAAATTAGCGGCGCTGCCATTGGCAGCCGCCTCGTAAAAGTAGCAGATACGCTGGCGCGGTTGCAAATAATCCATCGCGGCAACCGGCAGGCTCGACGGCTTTAGGCTGCGCCGTATGCTGGTGTTGGGTGCCTTTTCAAGATCGATCACGATCGACTCATGGCGCGGCACAGCCGGCTCGTGAATCAACACGCGAGGTTTCAGCGGCCGGGCTGAATTGACCGACACCACCAGCGCATGGCGCTCATCGTTGAGTTGCACCACCGATCCCGGCGGGTACACGCCCATCATCCGGATAAAGGCACTCAGGGCCTTGCCGTCAAACCGCGTTTTTTGCTGGGCAAACAACATGGCCAGGGCCTCGTGCGGCGTCATGGTGGCTGCCATCTTGACCGGATTGCACAGGCCGTCATAGCGGTTGACCAGCGACAGCACGCGTGCGCCGACATCGATCGCATCCTGCTTGAGGCGCGCCGGGAAACCGCTGCCATCCACCATTTCGTGGTGTTGCGCGATCACATTTATCGCACCACTACTCAGGCCCATTTCACGGGCCATGGCCACACTTTGCGCCACATGGTCCTGGTACACCTTGTTTTCAGCAGCCGAGAAGCCTTCTTCCCAGCGGCGCACGCGCTCGGGCAAGTTCAGCTTGCCCATATCGTGCAAAAACGCCGCGATTCCGAGGTCCCTTAAAGCCGCCTCGGACAAACCCATCGACTTGCCAAGCAGCAGGGACAGTACCGTGACATTGACGGGGTGCATGGCCGCCTTGTCGCCGGCGGCCTCAGTCAGCAAGCGAATGGCGGAATCGCCCTGCGCAGCCATTTCTATGGCCATGTCGCGCACGACCTTTTCGCCCACTTTCAAGGCTTCAGCCGGGCGGCTTCCCACCAGGCTCAAGGCCTTGCGGTACTGCTCGGTCGATTCCACAAAACGGCGCTCGCACTGCAACAGACTTTCTTGTTGCGCCAAGCGGGCAGCAGCCCGTTGTTCACGCTGAACCCGAAGTCGGTCGGTTTCAAAATCCACGGCAGTGGAATCTTCGCCTTCAGTTGCTGCGGCGTCTACCGGGGTCTCAACTGGATCGCTTTTGGATGGAACATACCGGATGCGATCAACACCCAGACCGCGCAGCACTTCAAGCTGGCGATTGTTGGTGATTTTGAAACGGCTGGAGGGAAAGGGGTGGGACATCCAGCCCAAATCCAGATCAACGAAAAGCCCTGCGCGCAACTCGTGCAACGCTACATAGTCAAATTCGTCAGCTCCCATGCGATTTCTGTGTGTTCAGATGAATTTAGTCTTATTCCATTATCGTCACGGCACATGACGCGGCAACGAATTGAAACCATAAATCTGTAACAAAAAGAGATATTTTTTGGCCGTGCTCAGACCGGCAAGCTGTCATTGCCAAAGTCGTCCAGGCAACGCACTTGTTTCAACAATTCCAGCACCTGCGCGGTGTCGCCCAGACCACTACTGACGCTGACCAGCGTAGCGGTGGCACACGCGACGCCCCGGGCAAACGCATCCACCGCGCTAAGTCCCGTGGACAAGGCCCAAACCATGCCGGCCACAAAGCTGTCTCCGGCACCGACCGCGCTGTGCACGACCACGGGCAACGGAGGCGCATACCAAGCGCCATCCCCATTGACCATCATCGCGCCCACTTCGCCCATCGACACCACCACAATTTTGGCCGCGCCACGTTGCACCAGTTCACGGGCCGCATCGCGCACCTCGTGCAGGCGCAACAAAGGCTTGCCGCACAAGTCCCGCATTTCATGCAGACTGGGCTTCACCAGAAAAACGCCGTGCTCTAAGGCTGCGCTCAACGGCTCACCGGAAGTGTCCACAATCAAAGAAGCTTGGGCACCCTGCACCACGCGGGAAACCCGGGCATAAAAGTCCACCGGGACTCCCGGTGGCAAACTTCCGCTGGCAACCACCAAGGACTGCGGCTGGCACATGTTGCCGATGTCGGTCAGGGCATCCTCCCATTCCTGGGTGGTGATCTCTGGGCCGGGCAAAACAAAGCGGTATTCATGGCCGGTGCTGTGCTCCAGCACGGTAAAACTCTCGCGAGGAAAACCAGAGATTGGGTGCGGATGGCAAGAAACACCCTCCTGTTGAAGCAGCGACCACATCACCCGACCGGTGCTGTGGCCGGCGGTATAAAAAGCCACCACATCGGCGCCCAGACGGTGCAACTCCCGCGCGACATTTACACCGCCGCCGCCGGCACGGCGCTGCATCGGCTCGCAACGCAATTTACTGGTGTGTCGCACTTCGTCAACGGCGGTCGACACATCCAGCGCCGGGTTCATGGTGATCGTCAAAATATTGGTCATACAAAAAGCCTATCACACGCCCAATAAAAAACCCTGCGCACAGTCAACCGTACGCAGGGTTTTGGCAAAACCTAAGTGGCTTGCGCCACTTGGGGAATTAGCCCATGTGCAGACCGCCGTTGACCGAGAAGTCAGCGCCAGTTGCGTAGCCACCTTCGTTGCTGGCCAGCCAGGCAACGATGGAAGCGATTTCGGACGGCTCGCCCAGACGCTTGACCGGCACGGTGGCAACGATCTTTTCCAGCACGTCTTCACGGATAGCCTTGACCATGTCGGTACCGATGTAGCCAGGGCTCACGGTGTTGACGGTCACGCCCTTGGTGGCCATTTCCTGGGCCAAAGCCATGGAGAAGCCGTGCATACCGGCCTTGGCAGCCGAGTAGTTGGTCTGGCCAGCTTGGCCCTTGTTGCCGTTCACGGAAGAGATCTGGATGATGCGGCCCCAGCCCTTTTCAACCATGCCAGGCACCACTTGCTTGGTCACGTTGAACATGGAGTTCAGGTTGGTGTCGATCACAGCATCCCAGTCTTCGCGGGTCATCTTCAGGAAAACGCGGTCGCGGGTGATACCGGCGTTGTTCACCAGCACATCGATGGCGCCATGCTCAGTGCGAGCCTTGGTGAAAGCTTCTACGGTGGAATCCCAATCGCCTACGTTACCAACCGATGCGAAGAAGGTGAAGCCCAGTGCTGCCTGCTCGGCGATCCACTTGGCGTGGTCACGGGTCGGGCCGCAGCCTGCGATCACCTTGAAGCCGTCCTTGTGCAGGCGCTGGCAGATGGCGGTACCGATGCCACCCATGCCGCCGGTCACGTACGCTACTTTTTGACTCATTTCTATCTCCTTTTTGATAAGAACTACCTACACACTAACAATGAAAATTCACTCAAGGTGACCGGGTTCACCCCAGCAGCACCCTCCGTTTCAGGCCTTGGCCTTCACATAGCTGCCCGGTGCGGGCATGGTCGCCTTGTACTTGCCCTTGCCATAGGTCTTGGGCGCAGCAATCTGCTTACCCGCGTTGCCCTTGAGCCAGGTGGACCAATCGGTCCACCAGCTACCGGCATGCTCCTGCGCACCTTCGATCCAGGCTTCTGCGGTCTTGGGCAGCTTGCCATCGGCGCGAATCCAGTGGCTGCGCTTGTTCTTGGTGGGCGGGTTGATCACGCCGGCAATGTGGCCGGACGCGCCCATAACAAAGCGGTTCTTGCCCGGCAGTACCTGGGTAGAACCATAGGCGCCACCAATCGGAACGATGTGGTCTTCGCGCGAACCGTACAGGTAAAACGGCATATCGAGCTTGCGCAAGTCGATCTTTTCACCGCACACCGTGGCCTTGCCAGGCTTGATGAGGTTATTTTCCAGGTACGTGTTGCGCAGGTACCAGGCGTAGAACGGGCCGGGCAGATTGGTGCTGTCAGAGTTCCAGTACAGCAAGTCAAAGGGGGGCGGTGTTTCGCCCTTGAGGTAGTTGCCCACCACGTAGTTCCACACCAAGTCGTTAGGGCGCAGGAAACTGAAGGTGCTGGCCAGATCGCCACCCTTCATCAGGCCGCCCTTGCCCATTTCGGCCTCGCGGTACTTGACGAAGGACTCGTCAATAAACACATCCAGAATGCCGGTGTCGGTAAAGTCCAGCAGCGTGGTCAGCAAAGTGGCGCTGGCCACAGGCTTTTGGCCGCGTGCAGCCAAGACTGCCAGAGCGGTGGTCAGCATCGTGCCACCCACGCAGAAACCCAGCGCGTTGATGGTCTCTGCGCCCGTAATCTCCTGGGTCACGCCGATCGCCTTGATCACGGCGTCTTCAATGTAGTTGTCCCAGGTCTTGTTGCCCAGGGAAGCATCCGGGTTGCGCCAGCTCACCACAAAGGTGCGGTGGCCTTGGGCCACGGCGTAGCGAATCACCGAGTTGTCGGGTTGCAGGTCGAGGATGTAGAACTTGTTGATGCAAGGCGGCACCAGGAGGAACGGCTTCTCGTACACCTTGGCGGTCAGTGGCTTGTATTCGATCAACTGGAACAGTTCGTTCTCGAACACCACAGCGCCTTCGGTCGTGGCCACGTTCTTGCCGACTTCAAAAAGGCTTTCGTCGGTCATCGACACGTGGCCTTGTTGAATGTCGTGCACCAGGTTCTTCACGCCCTTGGCAATGCTCTCGCCCTTGGTTTCAATGGCTTTCTTTTGCGCTTCGGCATTAAAGGCCAGGAAGTTGCTGGGGGCTGCCGCAGCAATCCACTGTTCCACTGCAAAGCGAATGCGGTTACGGGTTTTGGAGTCGGCTTCGACCGCGTCGGCCATGCCCATCAGCGTGCGGGCATTGAGCAAATACACGGCAGCGGCGTAGGCCGCCATGGGGTTGTCGTTCCAGGCTGCGTCGGCAAAACGGCGGTCGCCGGAAACCTTTGGCGCCTTGAAACCTTCAGAAAACAGGCCCATCGCGTCTTTGGAATACTGCTGCTGCAACTCTTGCAATTTGTCGGTGGCAAAGTGGATTTCCGGGGCCTTTTTGACCAAACCACCCATGCTAGGAACGCCTGCCCCGGCAGCTGTCATGTCCAAAGTCTTGAAGGATTCCAGCGCCTTGGACCAACCTTCGGTCATGGATTGCTGAAATTGCTGAGCCGCCTGGCTCCAGAAATCGGGAGAATCTTTAGTCAAACCATCACCTCTTTGTTAGATCGCGTCTAGACCGCTAGTATCTCAGTTTGAAAGCCCATTTTCCTTACAAAAGATAGACCAAACTGATATGTACATCGTCCCCATCGGCTGGATTTATGTTGCATTGCTGATGAGCGTGGCCGAAGCCACCAATTCCAACGGAAGCATCCTCGGTGGCATCATTACCTTCGTTCTTTACGGCCTGATGCCGGTTGGAATTGTGGTCTACATCATGGGCACACCGGCCCGAAAGCGGCAACTTCGAGAGCGGGAAATCATGGAACGCGAGGCCTACCTGGCCCGAACCGGCGAGGCTGCTTCAAGCGCCCCGATCGACGAGCCAGATGCAGGCGGCCAAGCGGCCACTGACCCGGTCGCGCCGGTGCGAAAAGAACCGTGATGGGTTCGAAACCGTACACCAGGCTTCCGTTCCGTTATTTCCGAACGTTCGTTCGATTCCCATTGCAGCCAAGCGTTGGCGTGCCAAGCCCGGCAAATCGGCCAACCACTTGCCGTTGACTGTGGGCACAAAACACCGGCCCGCATCCAAAGACTCCGCGACAAAGGCCGCCCGAACCTCATCGCCGACCTCAAAGGCGCGAGGCCCAATACAAGGCCCTAACCACGCCATCCATTCCGAGCGACCGCTAGCCGGCAGTGGCCCAGCAGCCTCCAGTTGAGCCACTGTCGCTTCCAGAATGCCTTGGCCGTTGGCCCCCAACAAGCCACGCCAGCCGGCATGCGCCGCCGCCACTTGGAGGCCTGAAGGGTGACAAAACAGCACGGGCAGGCAGTCGGCCACCATGGCTGCGCAGACAAGGCCCGGCTGGCGCGTCCAGGCCGCATCGGCCTCCAAACCGTCCACAGATTCCGGGCCCAGCTCGGCAACATGGGTTCCGTGGACCTGGTTCATAAACACCACGCGGCCCCCGCTTGCCTTCTGCAGGCGTGTTCGATTGACCAGCACATCGGTCTGTTCATCGCCCACGTGTAGCCCCAGGTTCAAGTCTGCGTAATTGCCCCGCGAAATCCCGCCCGAGCGGGTCGTGCACACCGCCTGCACGTTAGGGGGGGCGGGCCAGTCAGGTATCAGCCAGTCGACATCGAGCGTTTGCATGGCCCACAGCATAATCGGACACCCCAGTTTCATTCGCTACGGAGCCCCCATGATTCTCGAATTGGCAGACATTCGCATTCAACCTGGCCAAAACGCCGCCTTTGACGAGGCCATCGCCCGCGGACTGCGCGATGTGATTTCACAAGCCAAAGGGTTTCAGGGTTTCAAGGTGAACAGGGGCATAGAAAACCCGGACCGTTATGTCTTGCAGATTTTTTGGGCGACCTTGGAAAACCACACGGTCGACTTCCGCCAGTCGGATTTGTTTACCCAATGGCGCGGCATTGTGGGTCCCTTCTTTGCGGCGCCGCCTGTTGTGGAACACTTTGAACTGGTAAGCAAGTCAGAGTAGGCAATTTGCAGCAACTGCACGCTTCGCTCATCTTCTTTTCTATCCCGATCACCTGATGCACCGACCACCCATCAAGAACTGTCGTGAATGTGGCACCGCCGTGGTCTACCGCATTCCGGATGACGGTGACACCAAGCCGCGCGCTGTGTGCCCGGCCTGCCACACGATTCACTACGAAAACCCGCTCAATGTGGTGGGCACCGTGCCCTATTTAGGCGACCGGGTACTACTGTGCAAGCGCAACATTGAGCCGCGCTGGGGCCTGTGGACCCTGCCAGCCGGCTTTATGGAGCTGAACGAAACCACCTCCGAAGGTGCTGCCCGTGAGACGGTGGAAGAAGCCGGTGCCCAATTCGAGTTGCAGGGGCTGTTCACCTTGGTCAATGTGTCCCGGGTCGGGCAGGTTCACTTGTTTTACCGTGCACAACTGACCAGCGACCAGTTTGACCCCGGCCACGAAACGCTGGAAGCGCGGATGTTTCTGGAGAGCGAAATTCCCTGGGAAGACATTGCCTTTCGCACCACAAAAGTCACGCTGGAACGCTACTTTGCCGACCGGCGATCTGGTGCCTACGGCATTCACCAAATCGACATCTAGCCCATGCTGCCGTGTTACGTGCTGCTGGACCTGGAAACCACTGGAGGCCATGCGCAGCGGGACCGCATCACCGAAATTGCGGCGGTCCGCATTGAAAGCGGCATCGAGGTTGCGCGCTGGAGCACCCTGGTCAACCCCTCGGTACGCATTCCGCCTTTCATTCAGGCCTTAACCGGCATCAGCGATGACATGGTGGCCGACGCTCCGACGTTTGAGCAGGTCTCCGGGCGCCTACTGGAGTTGTTGGACGGTGCGGTGCTGGTCGCCCACAACGTGCGCTTTGACCATGGTTTCCTGGTCAACGAACTGGCGCGGCTCGACATTGCACTCAAGGTCAAGACCTTGTGCACGGTGCGCCTGTCGCGCAAGCTGTATCCGCAGCACAAAGGCCACGGGCTCGATGCCATCCTGGCACGCCATGGCCTGCAAACGGCTTCGCGCCACCGCGCCATGGGCGATGTGGAGGTGGTGCAGCAGTGGCTGGAAGTTGCCAAAGCCGAGTGTGGTGAAGCGGCTGTGGTTCAGGCTGCCCACCAATTGTTGCAGGGCAGTGCCGCCCTGCCGCCCTTGCTGGAAACGGATGTCTCGCAAATCCCAGACACACCGGGCGTCTATTTTTTCTATGGCGAAGGCGCCCTGCCCCTCTACATCGGAAAGAGCGTGAGTTTGCGCACGCGGGTAATGTCGCACTTTCAGGCCGCCACCAAAGCGGCCAAGGAGATGCGCATCCTGACCGAAATCCGACGGGTGGAGTGGACGGAGACGGCTGGAGAACTCGGCGCGCTGCTACTGGAGTCGCGCCTGGTTAAGGAAAAGCAACCGGTTTACAACCGCAAACTGCGCCGCGAAAGCGCGCTGTGCACCTGGATGCTGCACGAAGATGCCCTTGCCAACCCGCTGGTGAAGCTGGTTCAACTCGATGCGCTGGAACCCTCGCAATGGGCGCAGCTTTACGGCACTTACCGATCCAAGCGGCAGGCCATGGACGCCTTGCGGCAACTGGCGGATGCCCATGGTCTGTGCCCGCGCCTGCTGGGTCTGGAGTCCACCAAGGGCGCATGCTTTGCCGCACAGATTGGCCGTTGCAAAGGCGCCTGTACTGGGCGCGAGCCACTGCCGCTGCACCGTGTGCGGCTGCAAATGGCTTTGGCGCAGCACCGCTTACAGGCGTGGCCGCACCCGGGCAAGGTCGGAGTGCGCGAATACCACGCCGACACCGGGCGCACCGATATCCATGTGTTTGACCAGTGGTGCCATGTCGCAACCGTGCATGACGCGGCCGAATTGCAGGACGTCTTGAGCATGCGCCGCCCGCTCTCCTTTGACCTGGACACCTACCGGCTTTTGGCTGCCAGGCTTGGCACCCTCCGCAAGAGCGACCCGTCAGTTTTCTTGATTGCCCCGACCTCCGAGTCGCCCGCCGCCTAAACCACGAGCAAAGGGGCCAAACGCGGCGAGTACGCATGCGAGAATGGCAGCATTCGTATGGGGCAGATATGAGATTCAAAGCGGTTGCGTTGGGATTTTTGCTAGCAGGAACGGCACTGAGCGGTTCGGCGCTCAACTTGGGGCGAGTGCGCGGTGCCGCCTGGATCGGGCAACCGCTGGAACTTCAAATTCCGGTGCAATTGGATGCCGGCCAAACCGATACGGGACTGTGCGCCGAAGTCGACTTGTTCCATGGTGACCTGCGCCAAGATGCGAGCCGCGTTCAAATACAGACCGAGACCACCAGCCAGCCCGACACCTTCAACCTCAAGATCGTGTCGCCTCAGTTGGTGGACGAGCCCGTGGTGACGGTTTACCTGCGTGCAGGGTGCGGGCAGAAAACCACCCGCAAATATGTGCTTCTTGCCGATTTTCCAAGTGACCCTGCCACGCTGTCGCGTACCGTAGCACCGACCGTGCCGGTGGTTCCCACCGTTATTCCATCGGCGATTTCAGAGCCCGTTGCGGCCAAACCAGCCGCTCAGCCAGTGGTGCCGACGACGGGACCGGCAGCGTCAGCGAAGCCAGCCTTGACCAAAGCGCTGGTGCAGCCAACCCCAGCGGAAACGCCTAAAGAGTTGCCCCAGGAAGCAGCCAAGGATCCGGCAAAAGAAGCCCCTGCCAAGCCATCCAAACCCCACAGCAAAGCAGATAAGCCCGCAAAGTCGCTTCCCACCGAGGCCAAGGCTTCTGGCAAACCGCGGCTGAGACTGGACCCGGTCGAAACCTTGACCGAGCGCGTGAAGAGCCTCGAGGCCACCACCACCCAGGGCGTGGCCCAGGATGAGATGGCTCGTGAAGCACAGCGGATGCAACAGTTGCAAACGGATTTGCGCACCCTGCTCGATCAGGCGGTCAAGAACGAAGCCAGCCTCGCAGCCATGCGTGAACGCCTGGAAAAAGCGGAAGCTGAGCGCGTTCCGGTGGTCGTGGTTTACGGCCTGGTTGCGTTGGTCGGACTTTGCATCGCCGCACTGGCATTCCTCTGGACGCGGCGCCGGCCAGTGCGGTAAGCCAATCAAACGGAGCGCGCCTCGAAGGCGTATCCCATCGCATCACTTCTTTTGCTACTGAATGAACCGGTGGTGCGCTAGAAATGCACAGTTAGCGGACCAGCCCACGGGTATGTCGCACTCGTGAAGTCGGTCGCTTCTACAAAACTCACACATCGCGTTTCGACAGAAAATCAAGCTTTCCATCGGATGATCCAGGCCCTTCACGATGGAAACTGAGACAGCAAACAAGCCCGAAATGCTTTCGTGCTTTGGCCCAAGTGCTTTGAGTTCCCTGCGAACGGCCCATAGCAGCTCGTCCAGATTTTTCCGGTCCCATTGCGACATGGAGATGTCTCCAAAAGCGCAATGCCCCTTGCACAAACCATGAACATGCGATGTGCACAGCTTAGGGCTTGCACACAATGTGCGCAATAGGACAGATTTCCCAGCCTCTCCGTCCAGCCGCCACTGAACCGTGTGACGTATCCCGCTGACTGAGTGAGCGTCCCGTTGCGGCGGTGCAGTTGATCTATCGCAATTAGGCAAAGTGAACCCGTGCAACTACATTGACTTTGCGCAACCTGAACCCGCTCATCACGCGCATCTTTGTTGATGCAGCGTAAGACCCTAAGCGCGTGATGTCGCTATAGGATGCCTGAGTGGATCGGAAATCTATGGGCTTGCCATTTAGGAAATGGCACCCTGCAAGGAATTTCATTCTGCCAAGAAGAAAGGACTTAGCTCCTTGCGAAGCTAAGTCCTTGATTCATATGGTCGGTGTGAAAGGATTCGAACCTTCGACCCCTTGCACCCCATGCAAGTGCGCTACCAGGCTGCGCCACACACCGATCGAGCCTTGAATTATAGCCCGAAAATGGAGGCGCTTTTAGTCCGCCATCGCCAACAAATCGCGAATTTCAAAGAGTTCACGGCGCAACTGAATCAGGGGCATGCCCTGCTCCGTCGGATCAGCCGCAAGCTCTGAATCCAGGTCGTCCAACTCTTCGCCATCAACCTCCAGGTCGTCCACGCCGTCGAGCATGACCTCGCCATTGCGCTTCTTGTCGCGTTCGGTTTGCAGCAGCTCCTGCATCTTGTTGCGCGCACCGCTGATGGTGAAACCCTGGTCGTACAACAAATCACGGATACGGCGAATCATCAGCACTTCGTGGTGCTGGTAATAGCGGCGGTTTCCCCTGCGCTTCATGGGCCGGAGCTGCGTGAACTCCTGCTCCCAATAGCGGAGCACATGGGGTTTTACGCCGCACAAATCGCCCACCTCACCGATGGTGAAATAGCGTTTTGCGGGAATGGGGGGGAGAGTTTTCTCCATTGAAATCAATGCTGTACAGACCAAAGCAGAGAGGTTACTCTAAGTTTGGTCTGGGTGCAAAGGGCAAACAGCAAGCCTTGCAAATATTTGCTACAAAAGGCTCAGGCCGAGACAGTCGGCTTGCTATCTTCCTGAATTTGCTCTTTAAGTTTGTGGCTGGCGTGAAAGGTCACAACGCGGCGTGCCTGGATTGGAATGGCCTCGCCGGTGCGAGGGTTGCGCCCAGGCCGCGGTGCTTTGGTTCGGATCTGAAAGTTTCCAAAGCCCGAAATTTTGACGTCGGTTCCGTCCACCAGGCTGGCCGAAATGAGGTCGAAGAAAGCGTCAATCATGTCTTTGGATTCACGCTTGTTCAATCCAATTTGCTCGAACAGCAAGTCGGCCAGTTGCGCCTTGGTCAGCGCGGGGGTTTCCAGGCTTTCAACGGAGAAATCCATGGTGTCTCGCTTATTTTGGTAGGTGGCCGAGTTTACGCACGCAAGCGTGCACCCAGCGACTGTGTCAACTGTTGCACCACTGCCTTCACAGCCGCTTCGATTTGTTCCTCGGTGAGGCTGGCCTCGTCGCTGTTGAGGGTCAAGCGGACGGCCAAACTGCGGTCGGTAGCACCTTCAACGGCCACAGCATCCTTGGCCAGCTTGGGGCGGTACACATCAAACAACTGCGCATCCCGCAGCAAGCCACTCGTGGGGGCTGACCAGATCGCTTGCATCAATGCGGCATGGGTAACTGCATCTGCCACCACCACAGCCACATCGCGCTGCACGGCCTGAATCTTTGCGACCGGCTGGAAAGCCGGAACGCGCCGTGCCAACACGGGGGCCAGCGCCAGTTCAAACATCACCGGCGCCGTGGGCAATTCGTAGGACTGACGCCATTTGGGATGCAGTTCACCCACATGACCAATCAACTGGCCATCGAGCCAAACCGAAGCGCAGCGGCCAGGGTGCATGGCGGGGTGACTGTCAGGCTTGAATTCGACTCTCAAAGGGGCCAGCAGTTGTTCCACATCGCCCTTGACGCTGAAAAAGTCGACCGGAGCATCGTTAACCGACCACTGCAGAGGCTCGGCGCTGCCGCTGGCCAGACCGGCGACGCGCATCGGCTGATCAAATCCTTCGACCGTGGTGTCGGTGCTCTTGACCGTTGCGTCACGCAAAAAGACACGACCGGTTTCAAACACGCGTACCCGCGCTGCCTTGCGGGCCTGGTTGAACTTGAGCACCTGCAGCAAGGAGCCAATCAAAGACGAACGCATCACGCTCATCTGGCTGGCAATCGGGTTGAGCAGCTTGATGGGGTTGGGGTTGCCCGCCAGTTCGTGTTCCCAGCGCTCTTCCACAAAGCTGAAGTTGATGGTTTCCTGATAGCCCAACGCAGCCAACGCATGGCGCACTGCAAAGGAACTGCGCTGTGCTTCCGGACGAATGCGCGCGGTAATGGGTGCTTGTGGCGGCGTGTGCGGCAGGTTGTTGTAACCCACCATGCGCGCGACCTCTTCAATCAGGTCTTCTTCAATCTGCAAGTCAAAGCGGTAGGACGGCGGCGTCACGGTGATCACACCATCCGACTCGGTAAGTGACAGGCCAAGGCGATTCAGCGCGTCCACGCACTGCTGCGCCGAGAGCGGCATGCCAATGATCTTGGCAGCGCGAGCCACCCGCAGGCTCACCGGCTTGGTCGACGGCATGGGCGCGCGCTGGTCATCGATGGGGCCGCAAGTGGTCTCTGCGGTTCCACAAATATCCAGAATCAGTTGGGTGATGCGCTCGATGTGCTCCACCGTCAACTCCGGGTCCACACCGCGCTCAAAGCGGTGACCGGCATCGGTCGAGAAGTTGAAGCGACGCGAACGGCCGGCAATCGACTTGGGCCACCAGAAAGCGGCCTCCACGTACACGTGGCGCGTGCCATCGGAAACGGCGGTGGCATCACCACCCATGATTCCAGCCAGCGATTCCACCTGCACCGCGTCGGCAATCACGCCGACCTTGTCATCCACGGTCACAGTGTTGCCATTGAGCAGCTTGAGTTGTTCGCCCGCCTTGCCCCAACGCACGTCGAGCCCACCCTGAATTTTTTCCAGGTCAAAAATGTGGGTCGGACGGCCCAGCTCAAACATCACGTAGTTGGAAATGTCCACCAGTGCGGTCACGCTGCGTTGACCGCAACGTGCCAACCGGTCCACCATCCATTGCGGTGTCTTGGCCTGGGTATTGAGGTTGCGAATGACACGGCCGGAGAAACGGCCGCACAAATCGGGAGCACTAATCTGCACCGCCACGCGGTCCTGATTGCCCACGGCAACGGCAGGAAATGCCGGGCTCAGCAGCGGCGCACCGGTCAGGGCCGACACTTCGCGCGCCACGCCATACACACTCAGGCAATGCGCCAGATTGGGTGTGAGCTTGAGTGTGAACAGCGTGTCGTCCAGATTAAGGTGATCACGGATGTTCTGGCCAAGCGGCGCATCGGCGGCCAGCTCCAACAGGCCACCGTGGTCTTCTGACAGCTTGAGTTCGCGGGCCGAGCACAACATGCCCTGGCTCTCAACGCCCCGCAATTTGCCCACCTTGATCAGAAACGGCTTGCCATCTTCACCCGGCGGCAACTCGGCACCAACCAAGGCGCAAGGCACGCGAATGCCGACTCGGGCATTGGGCGCACCGCAAACAATGTTCAGCAGCTCGGGCTGGCCCACGTCCACCTTGCAAACGCGCAGGCGATCGGCATTGGGGTGTTGCTCGGCTTCCTTGATCTCGCCCACCACGATGTGGGTAAACGGCGGTGCCACCGGCTGGAGTTCTTCAACCTCCAAGCCCGCCATGGTCAATGTCTCGGCAAGCTCCGCCGTGCCCATCGCAGGGTTGCAAAAAGTGCGTAGCCAGGATTCAGAAAATTGCATAAAAAAATCTCAACCAAATTCAAAAGATGTCACGCCAAAACTGCCTCCCACCAGGAACACCACGGAACCGGCTTTGCCGGGCCGTCGGTGTTGTCCCCCCTTGGGGGGAAGCCGCAAAGCGGCTCAGGGGGGCTTAATTGAACTGCGACAGGAATCGCACGTCACCGTCAAAGAACAGACGCAAATCGTTCACGCCATAGCGCAACATGGTCAAACGGTCCGGGCCCATGCCAAACGCAAAACCAATAAATTTCTCAGGGTCCAGGCCCATGTTGCGGATCACATTGGGGTGCACCTGACCGGAACCAGCCACCTCGAGCCAACGACCGGCCAGAGGGCCACTTTGGAACTGGATGTCGATCTCGGCGCTCGGCTCCGTGAACGGGAAGAAACTGGGGCGGAAGCGCAACACCAGATCGTCGCTTTCAAAGAAAGTACGGCAGAAATCGGTAAAGACAAACTTCAAATCCTTGAAGCTCACGTTCTCGCCCACCCACAGGCCTTCGCACTGGTGGAACATGGGGGAATGGGTTGCGTCACTGTCCACACGGTAGGTGCGTCCGGGGGCAATCACGCGAATCTCTGGCATATCACCGGCATACAGGCCATCGGTTGCGCCGACCGATGCGCGGTGCTGCTTGACGTGTTGCACGGCATAGCGAATCTGCATCGGGCTGGTGTGGGTGCGAAGCAAATTGGGGGCCGTCTCCGAGCCGCCTTCCACATAGAAGGTGTCGTGCATGGAGCGCGCCGGGTGGTCTTCCGGCGTGTTGAGCGCTGTGAAGTTAAACCAGTCGGACTCGATCTCGGGGCCCTGGGCCACATCGAAACCCATCGAGCCAAAGATCGCCTCAATGCGCTCCAGCGTCAGCGAAACGGGGTGCAAACCACCCTGCCCGCGCTGGCGGCCCGGCAACGTCACATCCAGGGCTTCGGCCTTGAGTTGGGCGTCGAGTTCTGCATCGGCGAGGGCCTGGCGTCGGGCCGTCAGGGCGGCTTCAATCGCCTGCTTGGCCACATTGATGGCAGCGCCACGCGCCTTTTTCTCATCCACGCTCAGGGCGGCCATGCCCTTCATCAGTTCGGTGATCTTTCCGGCTTTGCCCAGGTACTGGGCCTTGGCGTTTTCCAGATCAGCGGGGGTTGCAGCTTGTGCAAACGCGCTCTGCGCGGATTCGACGATGGCGTTCAACTCGGTCATACGGTCTTGGGTGAAATTCGGTTCAATTGAAAAAGGGCTAGTGCCTGAAAAGCTCTAGCCCTTACTTCGTGCGCAAGGCGTTTAACGCGCCCTGCTCGTGAATCAAGCAGCCAGCTTGGCCTTGACCTGCTCCACGATGCTTGCAAAAGCAGCCATGTCATGAATAGCGATATCGGACAGAACCTTGCGGTCGATCTCGATGTTGGCCTTCTTCAGTCCATTGGCGAATTGGCTGTATGTCATGCCGCACTGACGCGCAGCGGCATTGATACGGGCAATCCACAACTGACGGAAGACACGCTTCTTGGTACGACGGTCACGGTAGGCATATTGCCCAGCCTTCATTACCGCTTCTTTGGCGATACGGAAGACATTACCGCGGCGACCACGGAAACCTTTTGCAAGGGCCAGAACTTTTTTGTGGCGGGCGCGAGCCGTTACACCACGTTTGACGCGAGGCATGTGTTACTCCTTGTTCGTCGTTAATTAAATACCACGGCCGGGCAACATCTGAGCCATGTGACCCATATTGGTCTCATGCACTCCGACAGCTCCGCGCAGATGGCGTTTATTTTTGGTGGTCTTCTTGGTCAGAATGTGACGCTTGAAGGCTTGGCCGCGCTTAACGGTTCCACCGGGACGAACGCGAAAGCGTTTCTTCGCCGCGCTCTTGGTCTTCATTTTGGGCATATTAATGCTCCTTCTATCTTGTGCTCGTGAGGCGTCTGGAAACGGTTTCCAGCCTTGTTGGCCCCGAGCCACTTTTGCGGTGAATGAAACATCCACCGCGATGGCAGCAAGTGTTTCCACTCGCCACCTTTGTGGGGCAAAACGCCCCACGCAATCCAACCGGTGACCAGACCGGCTGAAAAAACTAGCTTGTTGCTTCTACGACGGGCTTAGGCGAACCGCCGGCCTTTTTACGACCTGGAGCAATCATCATGATCATCTGGCGGCCTTCCAACTTAGGGAACTGCTCCACGATGATCGAATCACCCAGCTCGTCGCGCATACGCTGCAACAACGCCAAACCAATTTCCTGGTGCGTGATTTCACGCCCACGGAAACGCAAGGTAATCTTGCACTTGTCACCATCATCCAAAAAGCGCCGGATATTGCGCAGTTTGATGTTGTAGTCGCCATCGTCGGTACCAGGCCGGAACTTGATTTCCTTGACCTCGATAACCTTCTGCTTGGACTTCGCTTCCGCAGCCTTCTTCTGTTCCTGGTATTTGAATTTCCCGTAGTCCATCAAGCGACAGACAGGCGGGTTTGCCGTAGCGGCAATCTCAACCAGATCCACATCCAACTCGCCTGCCATACGCAGGGCTTCCATCAGGCTCACAACCCCCAACTGTTCATTTTCAGCACCCGTGAGGCGGACCTCAGGGGCCATGATTTCCCGGTTCAGTCGGTGTTTGCGTTCTTCACGCTGACGGCGGTCACGAAATTCAGTAGCGATGGCTCAATCCTTTACTATCTTTTGCCACACAGCGTGGCGATTGCCGCACAGCACACGCGTGCAGACCCATATCTTTGGAAATAACCTTAGAACGAGGACTTGCTTGCAATGTCACCGTTGATTTTTTGCACGAAGGCATCAAGGGACATCGCTCCGAGGTCTTGTCCACCCCGGGCGCGCACTGCAACAGCGCCTGCCGCCATTTCCTTGTCACCGATGACAAGCAGGTACGGCAGCTTTTGCATTGAATGCTCGCGTATTTTAAGGGTAATTTTCTCGTTACGCAGGTCTAATTTGACCCTAAGCCCTTGATTTTGCAGCGTTTTTGCGACGTTTTTGCAATATTCGGCCTGCGAATCGGTGATGTTGAGCACCGCAACCTGCACCGGAGCCAGCCAGGCCGGCAGTGCGCCAGCACTCTCTTCGATCAAAATTCCAATGAATCGCTCCAGGCTGCCGACGATCGCGCGGTGCAGCATGACCGGGCGGTGGCGGTTGCCGTCTTCACCCACAAACTCGGCATCCAGACGCTCGGGCAGGTTGGGGTCCACCTGAATCGTGCCGCATTGCCAGGGGCGTCCCAGCGCGTCCTTGAGCGTGTACTCGATCTTGGGGCCGTAAAAGGCGCCCTCGCCCGGCAGATATTCAAAGTCGCAACCGGAGGCGCGCAGGCCATCGGCCAATGCCTTCTCGGCAAAGTCCCAGCTTTCATCCGTGCCGATTCGTTTTTCGGGGCGAGTCGAGAGCTTGTAGATGATGTTGGTAAAGCCGAAGTCCTTGTAGACCTTTTGCAGCAGCGTGGTGAAGGCCTTCACTTCTTCCTGAATCTGGTCTTCGGTACAGAAAATGTGGCCGTCATCCTGCGTAAAGGCGCGCACACGCATGATGCCGTGCAAGCCGCCCGAGGGCTCATTGCGGTGGCATTGGCCGAATTCACCAAAGCGCAGAGGCAGGTCGCGGTAGCTCTTGATGCCCTGCTTGAAAATCAGGATGTGACCCGGGCAGTTCATCGGCTTGAGCGCGTAGTCGCGCTTTTCGCTCTCGGTGGTGAACATGTTTTCGCGGTACTTGTCCCAGTGGCCGGTCTTTTCCCACAGGCTCTTGTCGATGATCTGCGGGCCCTTCACTTCAAGATAACCGTTGTCACGGTAAACCTGGCGCATGTACTGCTCCACGCCCTGCCACAGCGTCCAACCCTTGGGGTGCCAGAACACGGTGCCGGGTGAATGCTCGTCTATATGGAACAGGTCGAGTTCTTTGCCCAACTTGCGGTGGTCGCGTTTCTCGGCCTCTTCCAACATCGTCAGGTGCTGCTGCAACTCGTCCTTGGTGGCCCAGGCCGTGCCATAGACGCGCTGCAACATCTCGTTCTTGTGGTCACCGCGCCAGTAGGCGCCGGCCACTTTCATCAGCTTGAAGTGCTTGAGCTTGCCGGTGCTGGGAACGTGGGGGCCGCGGCAGAGGTCTTCAAACTTGCCTTCGCGGTAGAGCGACACATCTTCGTTGCTGGGAATGCTGCCAATGATTTCGGCCTTGTAGTGCTCGCCCAAGCTCTTGAAGTACGCCACGGCCTCATCACGCGGCAGCACGCGGCGCACCACCGGCTCGTCCTTGTTGGCCAGCTCGGTCATCTTCTTTTCGATGGCCACCAGGTCTTCGGGCGTAAACGGGCGCTTGTAGGAAAAGTCGTAATAGAAACCGTGCTCAATCACCGGGCCAATGGTGACCTGTGCGTCGGGGAACAATTCCTTGACGGCGTAGGCCAGCAGGTGCGCTGTGCTGTGGCGAATCACCTCCAGCCCGTCGCCGTCCTTGGCCGTGATGATGGACAACTGGCTGTTGGCCGTCATCTGGTAGCTGGTATCCACCACTTTGCCATCCACCTTGCCTGCCAGCGCCGCTTTGGCTAAACCGGAGCCGATCGACGCTGCCACTTCGGCAACGGTGACCGGACCGGGAAACTCACGTTGAGAACCATCAGGAAGGGTAATTTGGATCATGGTGTGTACCTGAAAAGGAGTCGTACAGAAAAGCAAAAGCGCGGATGGGTCCGCGCTTTTCATTGAATGGATTGACTGGTTGCGCGCAAGGCGCGCGGACCGGCGGCCTTACTCGCTAGGGATCTGCCCCGGTGTAGTTCGCGGTGTCATAACCAGAATGCCTTTCTCGCTCTTATACAAAGTTGATGCGTCGATTTTAACCGCACTCATTTGCGTGTCCGATAGGGAAACAGTCCAATAAGAAAAAAGGCCGGAGACCTTGCGGCATCCGGCCTTTTTGAAGCCTTGCGGCTTAGTGGAACTGTTCTTCTTCGGTGGAGCCGGTCAGCGCGGTCACGCTGGACTTGCCGCCCTGGATCACGGTCGTGATCTCGTCGAAGTAACCGGTGCCCACTTCCTGCTGGTGCGACACGAAGCTGTAGCCGCGCTCGCGGGCTGCGAATTCGGGCTCTTGCACCTTTTCCACGTAGGCAGACATGCCGCGCTTGACGTAGTCCTGGGCCAGGTCAAACATGTGGTACCACATGTTGTGGATACCGGCCAAGGTGATGAACTGGTACTTGTAACCCATGGCGCCGAGTTCCTTCTGGAACTTGGCAATGGTGGCGTCGTCCAGGTTCTTCTTCCAGTTGAAGGAAGGCGAGCAGTTGTAAGCCAGCATCTTGCCGGGGTGCTTGGCGTGCACAGCGTCAGCGAACTTCTTGGCGAACTCGAGGTCGGGCGTACCGGTTTCGCACCACACCAGGTCGGCGTACTCGGCGTAGGCAACAGCGCGGGAGATAGCCTGGTCCAGACCCTTCTTGGTCTTGTAGAAGCCTTCGGCAGTGCGCTCACCGGTCAGGAAAGGCTTGTCGTTGGCATCGTAGTCGCTGGTCAGCAGGTCGGCAGCTTCCGCATCGGTACGGGCAATCACCAGGGTGGGCACGCCGTACACGTCAGCAGCCATACGGGCAGCGATCAGCTTTTGGCAGGCTTCGGTGGTGGGAACCAGCACCTTGCCACCCATGTGACCGCACTTCTTCACGGAAGCCAGTTGGTCTTCGAAGTGAACGCCACCGGCACCGGCGCGGATCATGGCCTTCATCAGTTCGTAGGCGTTCAGAACGCCACCGAAACCGGCTTCAGCGTCTGCAACGATGGGAGCATGGTAGTCGATGTAGCCAGCGTCGCCGGGGTTCACGCCCTTGGACCATTGGATTTCGTCAGCACGGGTGAAGGAGTTGTTGATGCGCTCCACAACCTTTGGCACCGAGTCCACGGGATACAGGGACTGGTCGGGGTACATGGCGGAATATTCGTTGTTGTCCGCAGCCACTTGCCAGCCGGACAGGTAGATGGCTTTCACGCCAGCCTTGACTTGTTGCATGGCTTGACCGCCGGTCAGAGCGCCCAGGCAGTTCACGTAGGGTTCGTTGTTGACCAGGCCCCACAGCTTTTCAGCGCCGCGGCGAGCCAGGGTGTGCTCGACTTGGAAAGAACCACGCAGGCGCACGACGTCAGCAGCGCTGTAACCGCGCTTGATGCCCTTCCAACGGGGGTTGGTGGCCCAGTCTTTTTCCAGGGCGGCGATTTGTTGTTCGCGGCTGAGTTGTTCGTTCAGAGATTTCGGCATGTAAACACTCCTAGGTTGGTTAAATCGGTGGACTGGTTTTGCTATGCAATTCCGATGCCCATGACTGAATTCTAAGTCTTATATAAGACCTCCGCGCAATCTTGTGTCTTATATAAGAGTTAATTTTTTTCGAATAAAATCAAAGACTTAGATTCATCGTTCCGCAAAGCAAAATTCTAATTTCGCGATGCGGAAAAATACCAACCAATTCGAGCAACTCAAATGCCGCAATGTGAAATGCTGCAACACAGCATAAAACCGCTCTGGGCGACGGAAAACCCGATCAAAAGGCGTCGGCGTAGCGGCGCAGTTCCCAGTCACTCACCTGCAGGTTAAAAGCGTCCCATTCAGTGCGCTTCAGTGCGATGAACTGGTGGCAAAAGCCCTCGCCTACCAAGGTGCGCAGGATCTTGTCTTCTTCGAGGGCGGAGACAGCTTCATCGAGATTGCGCGGGAGGCGTGCCGGCATGGCTTTGCCACTTGCGCGACGCTCGTACAGGTCTTCATCACACGGTGCTGGGGGCTGCATGCCCTGATCAATGCCGTTCAAGCCCGCAGCCAGCGTACCCGCAATGGCCGCATACACATTGCAAGACGGATCGGGCAAACGCCATTCGATGCGGCCCGCTACGGTGCGCACCACGCAAGTCCGGTTGTTGTCTCCGTAGGCCTTCCACACCGGCGACCAGGTTGTGCCCGAGGCGCTGGTGCTACTGGCGAGCCGCTTGTAGCTGTTCACCGTTGGGGCGCACAGGGCGCTGAGTGCATCGGCGTGGTGCAGCAAACCTGCCGCAAATTGGTGCCCCTGCGCGCTCAAGCCTAGTGCACCATCTGGGTCGGCAAAAATCGCCTTGCCACTGGCATCGGTCAGGCTTAAATGAAAGTGCAAACCGCTGCCCGGTGCAGTGGCCACCGGTTTGGGCATGCAGCTAAACACCATGCCGTGCTTTTCTGCCACCGCATGGGCCGTCATCTTGAACAGCATGAAGCGGTCGGCAGCGGCCAAGGCATCGTCAAAGCGGTAGTTGATTTCGTACTGACCGCAGGCGTCCTCGTGGTCAATCTGCTGCAACTCGAAACCCAGTTGAACCAGCGTGCAGCGCATATCTTCGATAAAGGCGGCATTGCGGTGAATCGCCTTCAAGTCATACGAAGGCTTGTCAAGTTGATCCTGCGCATCGGCCACCTGCCACTGGCCGCCCTGCCCTTTGCTCAGCAAAAAGAACTCGGGCTCAATACCGACCCACAGCTTCCAGCCACGCGCTTCGATGCTCTGCAGCACCGTCTTGAGCATCTGCCGTGAACAGGTGTCTAGCGCCTCGCCAGCCGCAAAACCATCGCACACCGCGTGCGCCACACCCGGCATAAATGGCAGGGGCCGCAGCGAGTCCACCTGAACCCGTCCGTAATACTCGCTGCGCGCACCAAAGCGCGGCAGCCCCGTTCCCCAGATGCTGGGGCCGGCAAAACCGGCGCCCTGCTCCACCCATTCCTGCAGGTTTTCAACCGGCACCAGTTTGCCTTTGGCAACGCCATGGATGTCGCAAAACTGGGTGAGAACAGAGTGAATGCCTTGCGACTTGAGGCGGTCAATGACGGGCTGGTACGGGTTCACAGGTAGTCCAATCAGGCAGAGGTGAGGTCAAGAAAAAGCAGCGTGTTGTGAGACACGCTGCCATCCAAGTGAGGCGAGTTGAGCGATTCGAAGCGCCCGGATCAGACCGGGCTGTCGATGCGAATCCAGGTGGTCTTGGTCTCGGTGTACTTGTCAAAGGCATGCAGGGACTTGTCGCGCCCCACACCACTTTGCTTGAAACCACCAAAGGGAACCGTGATGTCGTCTTCGTCGTATTGGTTGACGTGCACGGTTCCGGCGCGCAAGGCACGGGCCACGCCATGCGCCTTGTTGATGTCACGCGTCCAGACACCGGCTTGCAGGCCATAGACGCTGTCATTGGCCATGCGCACCACATCGGCCGCGTCGGTAAACGACAGCACCGAAAGCACCGGCCCAAAGATTTCTTCGCGGGCAATTTTCATCTGCGGCGTGACACCATCAAAGATGGTGGGCTGCACATAGCAGCCGCCGGTTTCAACCAGCGCCTGTTCACCACCGGCAATCAGTCTGGCACCCTCAGACTTGCCGCTTTCGATGTAGCCCAGCACCGTTTTCATTTGTACCTGATCGACCACTGCACCCATCACGGTGCCTGGCAATGTGGGATTGGCCGGTGCATAGCCGGGCACCAGCGCCAGAGCTTTTTCCAGGAACGCGTCTTTGATGCTGGCCTCAACAAACAGGCGGGATGGCGCGTTGCAGCTCTCGCCCTGGTTAAAGAAGATGCTGCCCACAGCCGCCTCCACCGCACGGTCCAGATTGGGGCAATCGGCAAACACGATATTGGGCGACTTGCCGCCCAGCTCGGTCCAGGCCCGCTTCAAATTGCTTTGACCGGCCATGACGTGGATCTGCTTGCCCACGCGCGTGGAACCCGTAAAGGCGATGCAATCCACGTCCATGTGCAAGGCCAGCGGAGATCCGGCTTCGGGGCCGAATCCGGTGACTACGTTAAGCACGCCATCCGGAATGCCCGCCTCCAGCGCCAATTCGGCCAGCCGCAAGGCGGTGAGGGGCGATTTTTCGCTGGGTTTCAGCACCACCGAATTGCCGCTGGCCAGAGCCGGAGCGATCTTCCAGGCGGTCATGATCATCGGATAGTTCCACGGCACGATGACGCCCACCACGCCCACCGGCTCGCGGGTAATCAGGGCCAGACCGGTGGAAGCGGTCGGCGCAATTTCGTCATAAATCTTGTCCACCGCCTCACCGTACCAGCGAATGCAGTTGGCAGCGCTATTGACGTCCACGGCCCGCGCATACTTGACTGGCTTGCCCATGTCCAGCGTTTCGGTCAAGGCCAACTCATCACCATGCTGCTGGATCAGATCGGCAAAACGGATCATCACCCGCTTGCGCTGCGCCGGTGCCATGCCACTCCAGCGACGGTCTTCAAAGGCTGCACGACCGGCGGCCACCGCCGCATCAATGTCCTCCGTGCCGCAACGTGCCACTTGGGTAAGCACGCGACCATCCACCGGAGATATGCAGTCAAACAACTGCCCGCTCAGGGCGGACACGCGCTTGCCGTTGATGACGGCACGGCCGTCGAAAGTCAGTTTGTCCATGGTGTATTTCCAAAAAAGGAGGTGCCGGCGCTGCTTACCCCGGCACCTGTGCGCTCAGATCTTGAGCGTGGCGGTTTCCGAGCGAATGGCCGCTGCTATTTCACGTTCACGGCGCCGGGTCTGCCGCGCTACCCACACGCTGTACCCAACGATTACGACCGTGACCGTGACGATGAGCAAGGTGGCGGCTGAATAGATGGTGGGGTTGATGCCGCGACGGGCGTAACCAAAAATCACCTGCGGCAGGGTGCTCACTCCGGGGCCCGAAAGAAACTCGGAAATCACCACATCGTCAAACGACAGCGTGAACGACAGCAGGAACGCCGCCAGAATCGCCTGCGCAATGTTGGGCAAGGTCACCAGAAAAAACACCTGAAACGGGCGTGCGCCCAAGTCCATGGCGGCCTCTTCCAGAGACCGGTTCATTTCCATCAGGCGCGATTGAATCACCACCATGGCGTAGGCCATGCCCAGGAGCGTGTGGCCCAGCACGATGGTGAGCATGCCGCGCTCGGGCCAGCCAAAGGCGTTTTGAATCCCCACCATCAGCAACAAGAGCGACAGGCCGATGACCACTTCGGGCATCACCAGCGGCGCATTCACCATGCCAGAGAAAATCGTGCGGCCGGTAAAGCGCCGGTACCGCACCAGCACAAACGCAGCGAAGGTTCCCAGCACCGCCGAAAGAAGACCGGTCGCCAACGCAACCTTCAGCGACAACCAGAAGCCCTCCACGATTTTCGAGTCTTTGCCCAGTGCCTCATACCAGCGCAGCGAGAAGCCGGTGAAATTGGCATCCTGGCGTGTGCTGTTAAAGGAAAACAAAATCATGAAGAACAGCGGGATGTACAAAAACAAGTACACCAGGGCCATCCAAGCTTTGCCGAAATGCTTTTCAATCAGGACTTTCATGCTGGGCCCCTTTAGGATTTGTGCGCGTCGGGCGCAGCATCACCGGTGTAGTGGTAATAAATGGCCAGGGGCACGATGATCAGTCCGATCATGGCCACGGCCAACGCACTGGCGCGCGGCCAGTTGTTGCTGGCAAACATCTCATCCCAGACCACACGACCAATCATCAGGTTCTCGGGCCCACCCAAAAGCGAGGGAATCACAAACTCCCCCACGCAAGGAATGAAAACCAGCATGAAGCCGGCAATGATGCCGGCCTTGGACAGGGGCACCGTCACCAACCAAAAGGCCTTGAAGGGGCTGGCACCGAGGTCGTAAGCCGCCTCCAGCAAGCGGAAGTCCATCTTCACCAGATTGGCGTACAGGGGCAGAACCATGAACGGCAGGTACACATAGGTCATCCCCACCAGCATCGACACATTGGTGTAGAGCATTTGAATCGGCTCGGAGGTCAGTCCGACCGCCATGAGCAGCTTGTTGATCACGCCCTGGTCCGCCAGGATGCCCTTCCAGGCATACACGCGCAGCAGAAACGAGGTCCAAAACGGCAGCATCACCATCATCAGCAAGGCAGGTCGCACACTGGGTGCCGAACGTGCAATGAAGTACGCAAAGGGATAGCCGATCAACAAACACAACACACCGGTGCACAGCGCGTACCAGACTGAGCGGATGTAGGCCTCTACGTACAAGGTCTGGAACATCACGCCGTCTTCACCGTTGCGGAAGATGGAGGTGTAGTTCTCGTACTTCAGGTGCAGGATGCCGGTCTCGGTATCCCAAATGGGCTTAAACGGGTGAATGTCACTGCCCATGTCCACAAAGCTGATGTACAGCAAGATGAAGAACGGCAGCAGAAAAAACAGCAATAGCCAGCTATACGGCACGCCGATGACAAAGCCCCGGTTGGTCAGGCGTTTAAAAAGGGATTGCATGCTGCCTCCGCTTATGAACGCAGTACCACTGCCGAGCGCGTGCCCCACCAGAAGAACACATCGTCTTCCCAGGTAATGTGGCTCAGGTCCTGGCGCGAAGTGTTGGCCTCGGTAATCTTGATGCGACTGCCGTCACTGGCCAGCACGATGTAGGTGTTATAGGAGCCGAAATAAGCGATCTCCTTCACTTTGCCAGTGAACACATTCACCGGCTGATCGGGCCGGGTCTTGCCGATCTCGATTTTCTCCGGACGAATCGCCACAGCCACATTGCTGTTGAGTGCACCGGTGACACCGTGGCCGACCGACACGACCCCCAGTTTGGTGGTGATGGCGCAGTGGTCCGGTTCATCCACGGTGAGCTTGCCTTCCAGCAAATTCACGTTGCCAATGAAGTCCGCCACAAAGCGGTTGGCCGGGTACTCGTACACCTCTTCAGGGGAGCCCACCTGCAACACGCGGCCCTTGCTCATGACCGCAATACGCCCCGCCATGGTCATGGCTTCTTCCTGATCGTGGGTCACCATGACACAGGTCACGCCCACTTTTTCAATGATGTTGACCAGCTCAAACTGGGTTTGTTCGCGCAGCTTTTTGTCCAGCGCGCCCAGTGGCTCGTCCAGCAACAACAGCTTGGGGCGTTTGGCCAGACTTCGCGCCAGCGCCACACGCTGCTGCTGACCGCCGGAGAGTTGGTGAGGCTTGCGCTTGGCAAACGTGCCGAGTTGCACCAAATCGAGCATCTCGCCGACCCGTTGCTTGATCTCGTCGCGGGGCAATCCCTCGCGCTTGAGGCCAAACGCCACGTTCTCCCAGATGTCCAGATGCGGAAACAAGGCATACGACTGAAACATCATGTTGATGGGCCGGTCGTACGGCGGCATCTTGGCCACATCCTGGCCGCCCAACAAAATCTTGCCCGACGTAGGCGACTCAAAGCCCGCCAACATACGCAGCAGGGTGGACTTGCCACAGCCCGAACTGCCCAGCAGCGCAAAGATTTCCCCCTTACGGATGGAAAGCGACACCTCATCCACGGCCACGGCTTCATCAAAGCGCTTGACCAGTTTTTGGGTTACCAAGTAGTCGTTGGTGCTGGTGGGTTCTGCCATGGGAGGGTCCGATCGTTTGTGTTCTTGTAATAAAAAGGGCTGTTCATACACCACGTACAAACAGCCCCCTGGTCACCGTTAAAGCGGTTTACTTGCCCTTTTTGAAGGCGGTGTAGGCGTTAGCCATGCTTTCGCGGCCTTCGTTGGTGAACTTGCCCGGAGCCACCATCTTCTTGGCGTATTCGGAGTCCACAAAGATGGTCTTGTTGGCAGCCACTTCAGGCTTCATCTTGTCCAACGCTGCCTTGTTGCCGGTGGAGTAGCTCATCTCGTCGGCCATCTTGGCTGCGTTCTCGGCACGCAGGTAGAAGTCGATGAATGCGTGCGCATTGTTCGGGTGCTTGGCATCCTTGGTAATGGCCATGGTGTCATAGAAAATCAAAGCGCCGGTGCTGGGCAACAGGGCCTCAATCACGTCCTTGGAGCCGTTCTCTTTGGCACGACCAGCCGCAATGTTCACGTCACCTGACCAACCCAGTGCCACGCAAGCCTTGCCGCCAGCAATGTCGTCAATCATGGTGGAGCTGAAGATACGCACATCTTTGCGCACCTTGGCCAGCATCTCCACCGCAGCCTTGTGGTCAGCCGGATCGTTGGAGTAGGCGTCTTTGCCGATGTAGTGCAGCGCAGGCGGAATCACCTCGGAAGGAGAGTCCAGGTACGCAATGCCGCAGGACTTGAGCTTGGAGGTGTACTCAGACTTGAAGACCAGATCCCATGCGTTTTCGGGCATCGGCATCTTGCCCAGGGCTTTTTCGACCTTGGTGCGGTTGATACCCACGGTGGTGAAGCCCCAAGCCCACGGCACCAGATGCTTGTTTTCCGGGTCGGCTTTTTGCAGACCCATCATGATTGCGGGGTCGAGGTTGACGTAGTTCTTCAGCGAGGCCTTTTGCAGCGGCTGGAAGAAGCCTGCTTCGGTCTGGGCGGGGCTGAACGATGTACCAGGCACCACGATGTCGTAGCCCGTGTTGCCGGCCACCAGCTTGGCATTCAGCGCTTCGTTGGTCTCAAAGGTGTCGTAGTTGACCTTGATGCCGGTTTCTTTCTCAAACGCAGCAATCATTCCCTCGGGGATGTAGTCGGGCCAGTTGTAAATGTTGAGGACTTTCTCCTCGGCATTCACAGGTGCAGCAGGCGCGCTGGCAACGGGTGCCGGTGCAGGCGCTTCTTCTTTTTTGCCGCAAGCTGCCAGGGTAAGCACGGCCAGCGCAGCAGACCAGAGGGGTTTATTCATGTCAGAGGTTCTCCGTTGGGGGTTAGGAAGGGATGGCCACCTGTGTGCGTCACCAAGGGGCAGCCACCGCGAAATTATTGCAGGTTTGCCGGGCTCACAGCCCGCGTTTGCGCAAATCGGCCAGGGTCAAGTCCAGGCATTTCACGATCAGCGCCATCATCTCGTCGATCTGGGCATGCGTCATGATCAGCGGGGGGGCAATGATCATTCGATCGCCCACGGCACGCATGATCAGCCCATTGCTAAAGCAATGGCCCCGGCACATCATCCCCACCGCCAGATCGCTGTCATAGGTTTCCCCGGTTTCCTTGTTCTTGACCAGCAACATGCCACCCACGAAGCCGCTGGTCTGCGCATGCCCCACCAAGGGGTGCGCATTGAGCTTCTCAAACTGCTTAGCAAGATAAGGGCCAATATCGTCCTTCACCCGACCCACCAGGTTGTCACGCTCCATGAGTTCCAGATTGGCCAGCGCAACCGCGCAGGCCACCGGGTGGCCGCTGTAGGTGTAGCCGTGGTTGAACTCACCGCCCTGCTCGATCAGCACCTTGGCAACGCGGTTGCCCACCATGACGCCGCCCAGCGGCACATAGCCGCTCGTCACACCCTTGGCGAAGGTCACCAGGTCGGGCTTGTAGCCAAACTTTTCGTAGGCAAACCAGTGGCCCAGACGGCCAAAGGCGCAAATCACTTCGTCGCTGATCAGCAAGATGCCGTACTTGTCGACGATGCGCTGAATTTCGGGCCAGTAGGTGGCCGGCGGAATGATCACGCCACCGGCACCCTGCACCGGTTCACCAATAAAGGCGGCCACCTTGTCAGGCCCGACTTCCAGAATCTTGGTTTCGAGCCAGCCCGCCGCGCGCACACCAAAGTCGGCCTCGCTCTCGCCCGGCAAGGCGTTTTCAAGGTAGTACGGCTGCTCGATGTGAAGGATGTTGGGAATCGGCAGATCGCCCTGGGCGTGCATGCCGCTCATGCCGCCCAGCGAGGCACCGGCCATGGTGCTGCCGTGGTAACCATTGACGCGACCGATGATGGTTTTGCGCTGCGGCTGGCCCAACAGGTCCCAGTAGCGGCGCACCATGCGCACATTGGTGTCGTTGCTTTCGCTGCCGCTGCTGCTGTAGAACACATGGTCAAAGCTGCGGTCGCCCACCTTGGGTGCCAATGACGCCAGCTTGGCGGCCAGCTTGGCGGCGGGCACGTTGGTGGTCTGGAAAAAGCTGTTGTAGTACGGCAGCGTCATCATCTGCTGGTAGGCGGCATCGGCCAGCTCTTTGCGGCCATAACCGGCGTTCACGCACCACAGGCCGCTCATACCGTCGAGCACCTTTTTGCCCTCCGAATCCCACACATAAATGCCCTCAGCATGGGTCATGACGCGGGCACCGCGGGTAGCCAGGTCACCGTGGTCGGTAAAGGCGTGGATGTAGTGGGCGCTGTCCAGCGCCTGCACGGCCTTGGTGTCTACGGCCTGTGCGCGACTGACGATGGCGGGTGGGGCAATCACATTGGTGCTCATATTTGTCCTCTGGTAACTTTTTGATAACGCTTCAGTGCTTAGGTTTCTGTGTACTTAAGGTTGGCCTTGCGCTTAGACGTGGAGCAACAAATGCTCACGTTCCCAAGGCGAAATCACCTTCATGAACTCATCGAATTCCAGTTCCTTGATTTCGGAGTACACGGTGATGAATTCCTTGCCCAGCACTTCGTGCAGGTCGGTTTCTTTGCGCAGCCAGTCCAGCGCCTCGCCCAGGCTGCGGGGCAGCGAATAGGGCGACAAGTACGCGTCACCGCGCATTTCGGGCTTGGGTTTGATCTTGTTTTTGATGCCCAGGTAACCGCAGGCCAGCGTCATGGCCATGGCCACATACGGGTTGGCATCGGCACCGATCACGCGGTTTTCTACGCGGCGCGCGGCCGGCGAGGAAATCGGCGAGCGGATACCCACGGTGCGGTTGTCGTAACCCCATTCGATATTGATAGGCGCTGCGGTGTTGCGCGACAAACGACGGTAGCTATTGACGTACGGCGCCACCAGCACCATGGCCGCAGGAATGTAGCGCTGCAGGCCACCGATGTAGTGCATGAACATTTCGGACGGGGTGCCGTCCGGGTTGCTGAACACGTTCTTGCCACTGGTGATATCCACCAGACTCTGGTGCACGTGCATGGCGCTGCCCGGCTCGCCCGCAATCGGTTTGGCCATGAAGGTGGCGTACATGTCGTGGCGCAGCGCGGCCTCACGCACCGTGCGCTTGAAGAAGAACACTTCATCGGCCAGGCCCAGCGGCTGGGCGTGGAAGAAGTTGATTTCCATCTGCCCGGCGCCCACTTCGTGAATCAGGGTGTCCACGTTCAGCTCCATCTTGTCGCTGTAGTCGTAGATTTCTTCAAACAAGGGGTCGAACTCGTTCACCGCGTCAATGCTGTACGCCTGGCGCGAGGTCTCGGCGCGGCCGCTGCGACCCACCGGCGGACGCAGCAGCGTGTTGGGGTCGGTATTGCGGGCGGTGAGGTAAAACTCCAGCTCGGGCGCCACGATGGGCTGCAGGCCTTCGGCGGCAAACAGGTCGCAGACGCGGCGCAACACGCTGCGGGGTGCAAACGGCACCAGGTTGCCGGCGTGGTCAAAGCAGTCGTGAATCACCTGCGCGGTGGGGTCAGCAGCCCAAGGCACGATCCGCACGGTGCTGGGGTCGGGCCGCAACTGCATGTCACGGTCGGTGGGCTCGATGACGTCGTAGTAAGGGCCGCTCTCGGGGAACTCACCGGTCACGCCCATCGCCACGATGGCCTGGGGCAGACGCATGCCACGGTCTTCGGTGAACTTGGCACGGGGAAGAATCTTGCCGCGCGCCACACCGGTCAAGTCGGGTACCAGGCACTCCACCTCCGTGACCCGGCGCTCATTCAGCCACTGTTCCAGATCGTTGAAATTCATTGTCTTGTTTTCACTCATCACTCACTCCTTGCTGCATTGCAGCGTTCAAAACCGTTTGCTGTCTGCCAGGCGACTTGACTGCCGCACACGGCAGGCCTCACCAAAGGCCTTGAATATTGCCGCATAAAAACGGTTGTCCGAGGCTTTCCACTCGGGGTGCCACTGCACCGCGTAGCTGAAGGCCGAAGCACCTATGACTTCAAAGGCTTCAATCAGCCCGTCGGGCGCGTGTCCTACTGCACGCAAACCCTGTGCCAAACGATCAATACCTTGACCGTGCACCGAATTCACCTGCGCCGTCTCGCCACCGGCCCATTGGGCAAAAGCAGAGTCGGGCGCAAAGCGCACCGCATGGCTGGGGGCGTATTGCTGTTCGTAGCTGCCATCGGGTGACTCGCGGTGGTCCAGGTAACCGGGCAGGTTATGCACCTTCTGGTGCAGACTGCCGCCCAAAGCCACATTGATTTCCTGAAAGCCCCGACAAATGCCCAGCAGAGGCACGCCCTGTGCAACGCAGGCCTTGACCAATGCCAGCGTCAAGCTGTCGCGGGCTTCGTCCAGCATCAGTTGCGGGTCGGCCAGCGTGGAGCCGAAATGTTGGGGGTGCACATTGGACGGAGAACCTGTCAGCATGACGCCGTCCACCAGTGACAGCAGTTCATCGATCTGGCTGGCGTCGGCCAACGGAAACATGACCGGTTGTGCCTCTGCATTGACCTTGACGGCCCGTGCATATTTGTCGCCCAGAACCAGAAAAGGCATGGTGCGCTCTTCAGTTCCCAGCAGACGATGATCGGCAGGTAGCCAGACCAGTGACGGCGGCTTTTTCATGGTTGTCTCCGTGTTCTTTGCAGCATTGTGTTGCAAAATTGGCCTCAATCCGGAGCCATTTGAGGTGGCTTCATGGTGCCAGTTGCAAGCCTTGAACACAAACAAATCCGCATGCTGTCCGAACTTTTACTAACCGAAATGGGGCGTTTGAGCCAGCAGGACAACATGCCGCTGCACCGCCGCTTGTACGAGGCATTGCGCCGCGCCATGCTCGACGGCAAACTCTCCGCCGGCGACCGCCTGCCCTCCAGCCGCGAGCTCACGCAAGACCTCAAACTGTCTCGCAACACGGTGGTGGCCGCCCTCAACCAGCTTACCGTCGAGGGCTATCTGGTCAGCCGCGTGGGCAGTGGCACCTACGTCAACGACAACCTGCCCCGCACCGCCGCCCGAACCCACCATGCGCGTGCCAGCACACGCCTGGCCCCGCTGTCCAAGCGGGGCAACGCCTTGTCCACCACCTACTGCGCCACGCAGTTGGAGGTGCAGCCCTTCACGCCCGGTGTGGCCGACTTCAGTGCTTTTCCGGTGGCCCTGTGGCAGCGCCTGCAAAACAAGCACTGGCGCATGACCTACCCCGAAATGCTGGACTACAGCTACTCGGGGGGCTACGCCCCGCTGCGCCGCGCCGTGGCCGACTACTTGCGTGTGTTTCGCAGCGTGCCGCTGGATGTGGACCAGGTCATCATTACCAGTGGCACGCAGCAGTCCCTGGAGCTATGTGCCCAGTTGCTGGGTGACCATGGCGACACCGTCTGGCTGGAAGACCCGGCCTACTGGGGTGCCATCAAGGCCTTTATGGCGACCGGCTTGCGCACGCATCCGGTGCCGGTGGACCAGCACGGCATGGCGCCCGGTCCGGCCGACGAAAAGCAGGCGCCACGACTGATTTACACCACCCCGTCGCACCAGTATCCGACCGGCGCGGTGATGTCGCTGCCGCGCCGCCAGCAGTTGCTGGGCATTGCCAGCGCCCACAACGCCTGGATTCTGGAGGACGACTACGACAGCGAATTCCGCTTCAGCGGCCCGCCGCTCTCGTCGCTGGCCGGGCTCGACCAGGAGCAGCGCGTGCTCTATATGGGCTCGTTCTCCAAGGTGCTGTACCCCGGCCTCAAGCTGGGCTATCTGGTGGTGCCCAAGCGCCTGGTTACGCCCTTTAAGCAGGCCCATTACGACCTGAACCGCCCGGGCCAGATGCCCCTGCAGGCGGCCTTGGCCGAGTTCATCGAGATGGGACACTTTGCCAGTTCCCTGCGCCGCGCCCGCCACAGCTACGCCGAACGCCGCCACTGCCTGCTGGAAGCGCTGCAACCCTGCCTGGGTAGCCGCGCCGACATTTCCGGGGCTGAACAAGGCCTGCACCTGTGTCTGCGCTTGCCGACTGAGATCGACGACAAGGCACTGGCTCTGCGGATTGGTGACATGGGCATGACGGTGCGCGCCTTAAGCGCCTACTGCCTGCAGCGCACCGACGCCCGGGGGCTGGTGATTGGCTACGGCTACGCCCCGCTGGCCGACATTGCCCATTACGGGCCGCTGCTGGCCAAGGCGATTCAGGCCGAGCTGGCCCGCAAGACCTGAACGCCGCAGCCTTCTAGAGCAAATCCCTTAACTGGTGGTAGGCCATTCCCAGCACCAGGCTGGGTGTGCGCAACAACGTCCCGCCGGGGAACTTCTGGTGCTTGAGGCGGGCATAGACGTCAAAGCGCTCGGCCTGCCCCGCGACGGCTTCCGCCACCACGCGTCCGGCCAGCCCGGTCAATGCCACGCCGTGCCCGCTAAAGCCCTGCAGGTAATACAGGTTGCTGCCCAGGCGACCGAAGTCGGGGGCACGGTTCATGCTGATGTCCACAAAGCCGCCCCAGACGTACTCCACCGGCACCTCGCGCAACTCGGGAAACACCAGGCCCATGCGCTTGGCCATCACGCCGCTCAGCTTGGCCGGCGTGCGCGTCGAGTAGCTGACGCGGCCGCCGAACAGCATGCGGTGGTCTGCGCTGAAGCGGAAGTAGTCGAGCACAAAGTTGTTGTCACACACCGCTGCATTGCTCGGCACCAGACGCCGGCACAACTCCGGGCCTAGCGGTGCGGTACCAATGATGTAGGTGCCCACCGGCATGATGCGCGGGGCAATCTCGGGGGCCACCCGGGGCCCGTATTCGCCCAGCGTGCAGTTACCGGCCAGCACGCCAAACTGCGCTTTGACCGAGCCCCGCTGCGTGCGGGCAAGCAGCGGGGTTCCGCGCTGAATGTCCAGCACGGCGGACTGCTCGAAAATCTGCACACCCAGGCTGCGGGCGGCGCGCGCCAGTCCCAGGCAGTACTTGAGCGGATGCAAATGGCCCGAGCGTTTTTCATAAGCCGCAGCACAGTAGCGCGGGCTGTTGATGTGGCGCGACACATCGGCACCTCGGGCAAAGTCCACCTGAAAGCCGTACTCGCGCTCCATAGTCTGCATGTCCGCCTCCAGCGCCCGCGCCTTGCGCTCGGAGTCGGCCACGTACAGGTAGCCCGCGACGTAATCGCAGTCGATGTGAAAGTCAGCTATGCGCTGGTCAATCAGGTCGATCGACTCCATCGACATCTCCCAGGCCCGGCGCGCATCCGCACGGCCCAGTTGCTCTTCAAACGGCTCCTGCCCGCTGGCATAGCCCACAATGAATTGCCCGCCATTGCGGCCCGATGCACCGCTGCCTACGCGGTCTGCCTCCAGCACCACCACCGAGTGGCCGCGCTGTGCCAACTCAATCGCAGCCGACAGCCCGGCAAAACCTGCGCCCACCACCACCACATCGGCCGTGATGTCGCCCTGCAACGGACCACTGGCCGGCTCGCGGTTCACGCTGGCTTCGTAGTAGCTTTTCTGGTTCAGTTGGGTGTCGGAGTCGAGCAGCATGGGCGTACCTTGTTACGGGGTGAGCGGGCGATTAACGGGCGCGTTTGGCAATCTGGCCGCAGAGATAGGTCCAGATGAACTGCGCCGCGGCGTTGCTGGTGAGCTCTGCGTGGTCATAGGCCGGAGCCACCTCCACGCAGTCCATGCCGACCCAGTTCAGCGGTGCCAACTCTTCCAGAAACGTCAGCACCTGCGAGCTGGTCATGCCACCTGGCTCCGGCGTTCCGGTGCCCGGCGCAAAGGCAGGGTCCAGGCAGTCAATGTCCAGCGTCAGGTAGCACGGCGTGTTGCCAATGCGTTCCTTGATTTCGGCCAGGATGAAACCAAGCTGCGCCCCGTCGCGCCCGCGCAGGTCACGGGCGTTGTAAATCAGGCCGCCCTGATCCTTCACATACTCGCGGGCCGCACGTTCTCCGCTGGAACGAATACCAATTTGCACGGTCTTGCTACGGTCTACCAAACCCTCCTGGATCGCCTCGTAAGTCCAGGTTCCGTGGCCGGAGGGCTCATCGAAGTGGGTGGTCCAGGTGTCGCAGTGCGCGTCAAAGTGAACCAGCGCCACCGGGCCGTGCTTAGCTTTCAACGCCCGCAGCAAGGGCAGCGTGACCGAATGGTCGCCGCCGATAAACACGCAATGGTGCGAGGCCATCAGCCGGGCGGCCTGCTGCTCGATCGCGGTGCGAACCTCCACCAGCGGCGAGGCGTTGGGCAGGCGCATATCCGCCGCGTCGCCCAGGAGTCCAAGCGGGCTGACATCAAACAAGGGGTGAATGCCGTCACACAGCATGAGCGAGGCGCGACGTACCTCCTGCGGCGCAAAGCGGGCACCCGGCCGGTTGGTCACTGCGCCGTCAAACGGAACGCCACACACCGCAAACGGCTCGTCGCTCAGTTCGGGGGCGGCCAGAAAACGGTTGCTGTTGTTGGCGTATGCAAATTGCCCAATGGCCATGGCAGTCCTCAGTCGATCAATGTCAAAGCCGCTACGGTAGCGCAAGGGCATGGTTTTGTCTGGGGCCACTTCCATGTCAACCCGGCAAGCCACTGGGCCGCAACACGACCCAACAGCTTTTCGGCAAGCGCTTTGGTGTAGGCTGTCTCGCTACGTTCCTGCCGCCCTGCTTCGCCCATGCCCCTGCAATCACCGCCCACCCGCCGCTGGATCGCCTATGGCTATCTGGCGCTCGCCATGGCGCTGGCGGGCAGCTACGTGGCGCTCTCCAAGCCACTGGTGGCAGCGTTGCCGGTATTTCTGCTGGCCTGGCTGCGCTTTGGCATTGGCGGCATCGCCATGGCCGGCTGGTTCAAGAAAACCACGCCCGAGCCACCCATGACGCGCAACACCCGCTGGCTGCTGTTTCTGGAGTCTTTCCTGGGAAACTTTATGTTTTCAATCTGCATGCTGTTTGGCGTGAGCATGACCAGCGCCGTATCGGCGGGCGTGATCATGGCGGCCATTCCGGCAGTGGTGGCGCTGATGAGTTGGGTCTTTCTGAAGGAAAAGATCGGGCCACGCATCTGGGCCGCCGTCGCCTGTGCCGCCTTGGGCATTGGCATGCTGGCGCTAGCCCGTCAGGGCACGCCAGAGGGCGCGACGCCGGCAAGTAGTGCGGATACCTCCCGCGTGTTACTGGGCAATCTGCTGGTGTTTGGCGCGGTGCTGTGCGAAGCGTTTTATGCCGTCATCGGCAAGAAGCTGACCGGCGCGGTGTCCCCCAAACGCATTTCGGCCATCATCAATCTGTGCGGCTTTCTGTTGATGACGCCCATGGGCCTTTACACCGCATGGCATTTCGACTTTGCTGCGGTGCATGTCTCATCGTGGTTGCTGCTGGTGTTTTACGCCCTGGCCGCCAGCGTCTGGACCGTGTGGCTATGGATGACGGGCACGCGGCATGTGCCGGCCGCCCATGCCGGCGTATTCACCGTGCTGCTACCGATTTCAGCGGCGTTGGTGGGCGTGCTGGTTTTGGGCGAGCCACTCAGCGGCATGCAGGTTCTGGCGTTTGCGGTGGCCCTCACCGGCGTATTGCTGGCAACCCTGCCGGGGCGGCAAGACCGCAACACCCCGGTGGAGCCACACGTCTAGCGTGGTTTAGACCAGCGGCTTGCTGCTCACCACGATGCCGTCTTCATCGGCGTAGAGCCAGTCGCCAGGACGCACCCATACGCCCTGAATCTGCACCGCCACATTGCTCTGGCCTTCGTTGCGCTTTTCCGTGGGCCAGGGCATGGGTGCCAGTGCCCGGATGCCGACAGCCTGCGCCGCCAATTCGGCCGTGTCACGCACACAGCCATCAATCACCACGCCGGCCCAACCATTGCGGGCAGCAGCGGCGCCCAGGTTGCCGCCCAGCAGAGCCCGGCGCAGCGACGCACCACCATCCACCACCAACACTTTGCCAACGCGCCCCTGCGGGGTTTCAACCCAACCGGGTGCATCGACTGCGGCTTTCACCAGCGTGTTGTCTTCAAAACACTTCACCGTCTGGACCGGGCCACTGAAGCGGGTGAGCTGGCCAAAATCGCGAAACACCGGGGGAAGAACACGAAATTCGCCCGAGCTATCGGCCTTGTGGGCATCGCATAAATCGCAGGTGGCAAACGGGTGGGACATGCTAGGGCGCTCCTTTTTGAAGAAAGGGACGATTCTCCAATGAAAAAAACAACATCTGCGAGTGAAAAAAGTAATTTCCCGCTTGGAAACGCCTATTTTCTCCAGTAGCATCCGCTCTACCAGCGAAGAAGCAGTTTTTCGTAGGTGATTAATCAACTTCTAGAAGGACAATCAATCATGGCAACTGCAAAAAAACCGGCTGCAAAAAAGGCCGCTCCCGCAAAGAAGGCGGCACCTGCGAAGAAGGCAGCTCCCGCTAAGAAAGTAGCAGCCAAGGCCGCAGCACCTGCCAAGAAGGCAGCTGCTCCTGCTAAGAAGGCAGCTCCCGCCAAGAAGGCCGCCGCTCCTGCAAAGAAAGCAGCTCCCGCCAAGAAGGCAGCTCCCGCTAAGAAGCGTACCGTCAATGCTGCATTCATGAAGGCACTGACCCCCAGCGCCGCTCTGGCTGCCGTAGTTGGCGCAGCTGCACTGCCGCGTACCGAAGTGGTCAGCAAGCTGTGGGCTTACATCAAGAAGAACGGTCTGCAAGACAAAGTTAACAAGCGCAACATCAACGCCGATGCCAAGCTGAAGGAAGTGTTCGGCAAGGCCCAAGTGACCATGTTCGAAATGGCTGGCCTGATCGGCAAGCACCTCAAGTAATTCGACATTTTGCGAATGCCAAAAGGCCGGTGACTACCGGCCTTTTTTGTTTGAGAATCCACCATGCTCCGCTTCGCCCTCACCCGCCTGAGCCTGATCATTCCGACTTTTTTCGGCATGACGCTGCTGGCCTTTTTCCTGATTCGTCTGGTTCCGGGCGACCCCATCGAAACGCTGGCTGGTGAGCGCGGCATTGATGCCGCACGCCACGCCAAACTGCTGACCGAGTACGGCCTGGACCAACCGATCATCGTGCAATACGGCATTTACATCGGGCGTGTTCTGCACGGCGATCTGGGCAAGTCCATCATCACGCAGGCTCCGGTGCTGCAGGAGTTTGCATCGCTGTTTCCAGCGACTGTGGAACTGGCCTTGTGCGCCATTCTTTTCGCCTTGCTGATCGGCCTCCCCGCCGGCATTCTGGCTGCTGTGAAGCGCAACTCCATCCTTGATCACGGGGTCATGGGTGTGTCGCTGGCCGGTTACTCCATGCCCATTTTCTGGTGGGGCCTGCTGCTGATTTTGTTGTTCTCGGTGCAGCTTGACCTCACCCCGGTTTCGGGCCGCATTGCAGTCGAATATTTCTTTGACAACGTGACCGGCTTTCTGCTGATTGACTCCTTGCTCTCTGACCAGAAGGGCGCGTTTTTGTCGGCGGCTTCGCACCTGATTCTTCCTACCATCGTGCTCGGCACCAACCCGCTGGCCGTGATTGCGCGAATGACGCGCTCGGCCATGTTGGAAGTCTTGGGCGAAGACTACATCCGCACCGCACGTGCCAAGGGCCTGTCTCCATTGCGGGTGGTCACGGTCCATGCGCTGCGCAATGCGCTGATTCCGGTGATCACGGTCATTGGCCTGCAGGTGGGTGTGCTGTTCACCGGTGCCATCCTGACCGAGACCATTTTTTCCTGGCCGGGCGTGGGCAAGTGGCTGATTGAGGCCATCAGCCGGCGCGACTACCCGGTATTGCAGGGCGGCATGTTGCTACTGGGCATGGTGGTCATGGCCGTCAATCTGCTGGTCGACGTGACCTACGGCATCATCAACCCGCGCATCCGTCACCAATCATGAACGCCAGCACAAAAACGGAAACCGACGGCCTGGTTCCACACATCAGCCCTCTGGGTGATTTCTGGCGTTCCTTTTCTGCCAACAAGGGCGCGTTGGGCGGCCTGGTGGTGGTGTGCCTGGTCGTGTTCATGGCGGCGTTTGCCCCGCTGATTGCGCCCTACGCTCCTGACCTGACGGACAACACGGTGTTTCTGGTGCCGCCCGCCTGGTCTACGGGTGGCAGTGCCGCCCACTGGCTGGGTACCGATGCCATTGGCCGGGACATCTTGTCGCGTCTGATTCATGGTGCCCGCCTGTCGCTGCTGATTGGGGTGGCGGTGGTGGCACTGTCCATCGTGACCGGCACCGTGCTGGGTCTGCTGACCGGCTACATCCGTGGCGTGTTTGAAGTGGCCGTGATGCGCCTGATGGACATCATTCTCACGCTGCCCAGCCTGCTGCTGGCGATTGTGATCGTTGCCATCTTGGGCCCGGGCCTGGTCAACGCCATGCTGGCGGTGGCGATTGTGGTGCTGCCCCACTACGTGCGCATCACGCGCGCAGCAGTGATTGCCGAAGCCTCGCGCGACTACGTCACGGCAGCCCGCATGGGTGGTGCCGGCCACCTGCGGCTCATGTTCAGCGAGATTCTGCCCAACTGCACGGCACCGCTTATCGTGCAGGCTTCGTTGGGTATATCGGCGGCCATTCTGGACGCGGCGGCGCTCGGCTTTCTGGGCCTGGGCGCACAACCGCCCTCGCCCGAGTGGGGCACCATGCTGGCCGATGCGCGCGAGTTTGTGCTGCGCGCCTGGTGGGTGGTGACCTTTCCTGGCCTGGCCATCCTCATCACGGTGCTGGCCTTCAATTTGCTGGGTGACGGGCTGCGCGATGCGCTCGACCCCAAGCTCAAGCGCTAAGAGACGCCATAGAAAAGAACCAACATATGGCATTACTTGAAATCAACAATCTGTCGGTGGAATTTCCATCGCACAACGGCGTGATGCATGCCGTGGACGGTGTCAGCTTCTCAATTGAAGCCGGCGAAGTGCTGGGCATCGTGGGCGAATCCGGCTCTGGCAAAAGCGTCACCATGATGGCCCTGATGGGTCTGGTTGGTTACCCGGGGCAGGTCCGGGCCGATGCCATGCGCTTTGATGGCCACGACCTGCTGACGCTGTCGGAAAACGAACGCCGCAAGATCACGGGCAAAGACCTGGCCATGATTTTCCAGGACCCCACCACCAGCCTGAATCCCTGCTTCACCGTGGGCTTCCAGTTGGCAGAGACGCTCAAGCTGCACATGGGCATGACCCGTGCACAGGCACGCAAGCGCTCCATCGAATTGTTGGAGCAGGTGGGCATTCCAGCCCCAGAGAGCCGCCTCGACTTGTACCCGCACCAGTTTTCGGGCGGCATGAGCCAACGCGTCATGATTGCCATGGCGATTGCCTGCAACCCCAAACTGCTGATTGCCGATGAGCCCACCACCGCGCTCGACGTCACTATCCAGGCGCAAATTCTGGACCTGCTGCGCGAACTCCAGAAAGAGCGCGGCATGGCGCTGGTGCTAATTACGCACAACATGGGTGTGGTCAGCGAAATGGCGCAACGCGTGGCGGTCATGTATGCCGGCCAGCTCATGGAGCAACGCACTGCGCACGACTTGTTTGCCTCGCCAATGCACCCGTACACCGAGGCACTGATGGCCTCCATGCCCGAACGCAGCAGCGGCAGTGGCCGTCTGGCCACCATTCCGGGCATGGTGCCGGGTCTGTATGACCGCCCCGATGGATGTTTATTCGGGCCACGCTGCAACTACCGCACGCCGGCCTGCGATACGCGACCCGCGCTGCAACACGCTACGACCGGTGCTGTGCGCTGCCACTTTCCGCTAGGCCGCGCAACGGCTTCCATTCAAGCAGCGGAGGCTTCGGTATGAGTACATGCGTTGTAAGCGCCGAAGACCTGCGACAGGTCTATCCCATCAGCAAGGGCCCGTTTCGTGCGCCAGCGCAATTGCAGGCCGTAACCGGCGTGTCGTTCGCGCTGGAGGCTGGCAAGACGCTGGCGGTGGTGGGCGAATCAGGTTGCGGCAAGTCCACGCTGGCCCGCATGGTCTCGCTGATTGAAGCTCCCACTGCAGGCAAATTGACACTGGGCGGCATCGATGTCGTTCAGGCCAGTGCGCACGACAAGCAGGCCCTGCGCCAGAAGGTTCAACTGGTTTTTCAGAACCCGTATGGCTCGCTCAATCCGCGCAAGCGCATTGGCCAGATTCTGGAAGCCCCGCTGGAGATCAACACCGACCTGAACGCCGAGCAACGCGCCGAAAAGGCACGGGCCATGCTGGCCAAGGTCGGTTTACGCCCAGAACACTACGACCGCTACCCGCACATGTTTTCAGGCGGCCAGCGCCAGCGTATTGCGATTGCCCGCGCACTGATGCTCAACCCGCTGGTGGTGGTAGCCGATGAACCGGTTTCGGCGCTGGATGTGTCCATTCAGGCGCAGGTGCTCAATTTGCTGGCCGACCTGCAACACGACCTGGGCCTTGCGTATCTGTTCATCTCGCACGACCTTGGCGTGGTGCGTCATATTGCCCACGATGTGCTGGTGATGTACCTCGGCAGCGCGGTCGAACAAGGCCCCAAGGAGGCCATCTTCAGCCAGCCGCTGCACCCCTACACCCAGGCCCTGCTGGCTTCTACACCAGGTCTTGCCGGTAGCGGACAGGCTCGCAAGCGCATTGTGCTGACCGGTGAGCTGCCATCGCCCTTGAATCCCCCCAAAGGATGCGTGTTCTCCACACGCTGTCCCCATGCGGTTGACCGCTGCCATGCAGAGCGCCCTCCGCTACAGGATTTGATGGGGCGCAAAGTGGCATGCTTTGAAGCAGAAAAATTGGCCTCCTCGTAGTAACCCGCCCTGTACTAACGTACCGGTGACGTAACATGTATTTTTTTATCAGGAGGTAATTGATGACCCATTCCGTAGCGCAATTCAAACTGCGCAAGACCGCCCTGCTGGCCGCTGTCATTCTGCCGGCCATGATGACCATGGGCGCCGCATCGGCCAAGACGCTGGTGTATTGCTCTGAAGGCAGCCCGGAGAACTTTGCCCCCAGCATCAACACCACCGGCACCTCGTTTGACGTGTCCGAACAAATTTACGACAACCTGGTTCAGTTCGAACACGGCGGAACCAAGGTAGTCCCGGGGCTGGCTGAAAAGTGGACCATCTCCAAGGATGGCCTGGAGTACACCTTCTTCTTGCGCAAGGGCGTCAAGTTCCATGGCAACAAAACATTTGCGCCCAGCCGCAACTTCAATGCCGACGACGTGCTGTTCATGTTTGAGCGCCAGTGGAAAGAGAACGACCCCTACTTCAAGGTCACCAGTTCCAACCACTCGTACTTCGGCGACATGGGTATGCCCGCACTGCTGAAATCCGTCGACAAGGTCGATGAATACACCGTCAAGGTGACCCTGAACAAGCCCGAAGCTCCGTTCCTCGCCAACCTGGCCATGCAATTCGCCGGCGTTCAGTCCAAGGAATACGCCATTGCCTTGCTCAAGGCTGGCACGCCCGAGAAGATTGACCAGGACCCCCTGGGCACCGGCCCCTTCCAGTTGGTGCAATACCAGAAGGACGCCATCCTCCGCTTCAAGGCCTTCCCGCAATACTGGGCCGGCAAAGCCAAAATTGACGACCTGATTTTCTCGATCACACCGGATGCTTCCGTGCGCTGGGCCAAGCTGCAAAAGGGCGAATGCCATGTCATGCCCTACCCCAACCCGGCCGATCTGGATGCCATGCGCAAAGACAGCCATGTCACGCTGATGGAGCAACCCGGCCTGAACATCGGCTACCTGGCCTACAACACCACCAAGAAGCCGTTTGATGACGTGCGCGTACGCAAGGCCATCAACATGGCCATCGACAAAAAGGCGATCGTTTCTGCGGTGTACCTGAACACCGGTGTGCCGGCAACCAACCCCATACCACCCGGCCAGTGGTCCTACAACAAGGCCATCAAGGACGACGCCTTCAATCCCGCCGAAGCCAAGAAGTTGCTGGCATCTGCCGGTTATGCCGACGGCTTCAGCACCGACCTGTGGGCCATGCCGGTTCAGCGCCCTTACAACCCCAATGCCAAGCGCATTGCCGAGCTGATGCAAGCCGACCTGGCCAAGATTGGCGTGAAGGCGGAGATCAAGAGCTTTGAATGGGGTGAATACCGCAAGCGCATGCAAAACGGCGAACACCAAATGGGTATGTTGGGCTGGACTGGTGACAACGGCGACCCTGACAACTTCCTGAACACCCTGCTCGGCTGTGCCTCTGCCAAGAGCAATGGCTCCAATGTGGCCAAGTTCTGCCACAAGCCGTTCGACGATCTGGTGCTCAAGGCCAAGCAGGTCACCAACCCGGCCGAGCGCACCAAGCTGTACGAAAAGGCGCAGGTGATTTTCAAGGAACAGGCCCCTTGGTTCACCATTGCCCACGCCGTGCAGATTGCACCGGTTCGCAACGAAGTGGTGGGCTTCAAGCTGAGCCCGTTTGCGCGTCACACCTTCTACGGCGTTGATCTGAAGTAAGCCTTCGCGACTCTGCAATCAAGGCCTGCCCAGAAATGGGTGGGCCTTTTTTTCATGCCATGGCGTCACGGGGCCGCCTCCACGGCATCCACACTTTGACGCGCGTCAATATGATGTGCGCCAAACTACATTCTGACCACCGTGATCAATAGTTTGCTGTAATTCGACCTGAGCTGTACGCAAGGGCGCGCTATCCCGCACCGCCCTTTTTTGCGCACTGCTCTGGGTAGCCTGAGAAAGGAAGGAAACATGCGGACATCCAAGCGCAACTCCTTATCGCAAACACCCGGTCGGCCGCAGCCGCGCGCCGCCGCGTTGAATCCGGAGCATTGGGTCAGAGGTCCAAACCGGCGCCAAGAAGCCCCGGTTCAAGACGGCAGCAGCGATGCCCCTTGGGCCGACCTGTGCAGAAGCCTGCAAAGGCCTGCGTTGTTGCTGGCCTTTGCCGAAGAAGCGGCTTAAAACAAGCCGGAGATCTTTCCGTCGTCGTCGATGTCAATACGCGCCGAAGCGGGCTCTTTGGGCAGCCCCGGCATGGTCATGATGTCGCCGCAAATCATCACCACAAACTCGGCACCGGCTGCCAGCCGCACCTCGCGGATGTTGACCATATGGCCGCTGGGTGCCGCCCGCAACTTCGGATCGGTTGAGAACGAATACTGCGTCTTGGCCACGCATACCGGGTAGTGGCCAAAACCGTCGTCCTGCAGTTTTTGGATGCGCGCCCGAATGGCGGCATCGGCCGTAATGTCGGCGGCGCCATACACCTTGGTGGCAATCGCCTTCATCTTGTTCCACAAGGTGTCGCTGTCCTCGTAAACGTACGTCATCTTGGAGGTACCCGACTCCACCACCTTGACCACCATGTGGGCCAGCTCCTCGGCCCCCTTGGACCCATCGGCCCAGTGCCGCGCTACCACCACCGGCACGCCGAGTTTGTCCATGCGGGCGCGCAACAGGTCGAGCTCTTCCGGGGTGTCCGAGGTGAAATGGTTGATTGACACCACACACGACAGCCCGTAGCGGTTGCGCACGTTGTCCACATGCCGCTCCAGGTTGGCAATGCCCTTGTCGAGCGCGGTCAGGTTGGGCGTATTGAGCTCTTTGGCTTCGACGCCACCGTGGTGTTTCAAGGCGCGCAGGGTTGCCACCACCACCACCGCATCGGGACGCAACCCGGACTTGCGGCACTTGATGTCAATGAACTTTTCAGCCCCCAGGTCGGCTCCAAAACCGGCCTCGGTCACCACGTATTCGCCCAGCTTGAGCGCTGCCTTGGTGGCAGTAATGGTGTTGCAACCGTGGGCGATGTTGGCAAACGGGCCGCCGTGAATGATGGCCGGGTTGTTCTCCAGCGTCTGCACCAGATTGGGTTTGATGGCGTCTTTCAAGAGCGCCGCCATGGCACCATGGGCCTGCAGGTCACGCGCCCGGATAGGCGCCTGTTCGCGGGTGTAGCCCACGATGATGTTGCCCAGTCGCGCCTTCAAATCGCGGCGCGAGGTCGCCAGGCAAAAAATCGCCATCACTTCGGAGGCCACCACAATGTCAAAGCCGTCTTCGCGCGGGAAACCATTGCCGGGGCCGCCAAGCGACACCACCATATTGCGCAGGGCGCGGTCGTTCATGTCCATGACACGCCGCCAGGTGATGCGCCGTGCATCAAAACCCAGCGCATTGCCGTGGTGGATGTGATTGTCGAGCAGCGCTGCCAGCAGGTTGTGCGCCAGCGCAATCGCGCTGAAGTCGCCGGTGAAATGCAGGTTGATGTCCTCCATGGGAACCACCTGCGCATAGCCGCCACCGGCAGCACCGCCCTTCATGCCAAACACCGGGCCCAGCGAAGGTTCCCGCAGGGCGATCACGGCGCGCTTGCCGATGCGGTTGAGCGCGTCGCCCAGCCCCACGGTGGTAGTGGTCTTGCCCTCGCCTGCCGGCGTCGGACTGATGGCGGTCACCAGAATCAGCTTGCCTTCGGGGCCCGCGTGTTTGTCGAGCCAACCCAGATCAATCTTGGCCTTGTAATGCCCATAGGGTTCCAGCGCTTCGGCCGGAATGCCGAGCCGGTCTTTGGCCAACTGGGTGATGGGCAAAAGGGTCGATGCCTGCGCAATTTCAATGTCCGATAGTGCCACGCTGTCTCCTGTTTTTATGGGGTTGGAAGAGAGCCATTCTGAGGAGGCGGCACCGCTGCACTATCGCCAATGCGGCTCTTTTTATTGCAGACGCGGCAAAGCACCAAGGCCCGTTAAAGGGCCTTGGTGCAGATCAAAAGCAGGAGGGGCGTCGGGTCAGAACCCGATGCCCAGAAGGCTGTAAGCGGCAATCACTGTCATCACAAACGCACTGCCGTAGCACAGCAGTTTGGCGACCGTGCCGCTGTGAATGCCCACGTCATGCAGGCTGTGAAAAATGCGGTGCGCAGCGTGCCAGGCAAACAGCGTAATCACCACCATCACAAAGCCCTTGCCGATAAAGTTCTGGGCAAAGGCCAGCATGCGCGGGTAAGCCATGAAGTCGGTTTTCAATCCAATTCCGAGCGGCGTCGCCAGCCCCGTAATGATCACCAGGGCAGTACCAAACAGCGCCGACAGCATGCCGCCCGCGCCAAACATCAGCCAGAAAAACGGTGCGTTAGAACGTTTCTTCATGATTGGCTCCCTACGGCCAGCGCCAGTACAAGCAAGGTGACCACGACCGCCACGGTCCAGCCGGTGCGCTGAATGCGCGAGGCCGACACACGCTCTCCGCCCACGATGATGGGCGCCATGGTCTTGGGCATGATTTCAAACCAGCTATGCACATGCAACACCATGCCCAGCAGCAGCACCAGATGAAGCACGATCGAGGCCGGCGATTTCATCGCTTCCAGCCAGCCGTTCCACGCGGCTTCGCCCTGGCTCAGGCGCAGCACGCCAAAGGTCAGGACCAGGGCATAAACCCACACTGCCACAGCAGTGACTTCGCGCACCATGTAGCGCACAAAGAAGGGGTTGCGCGTCCACCACCCCGCCATCGGTCGAACGTAAGGCGGGTTGCGACGCACACCCTCCGCATTAGCTTGAGGCTTCATGGTCAGGCTCCTTTCTTGGGCAGGAAACGGATGAAGTAATCCAGCGCGCTGTTGATCTTGTTCTGATTCACCGCGTTGGCCGGGTCCACACCCTTGGGGCAGACCTCCGAGCAGTAGCCCACTGCGGTGCAGCTCCACACGCCCTCTTCGGCATTCAGAATTTCCATGCGCTGTTCGCGTCCGCCATCGCGCGAGTCTTCGTTGTAGCGGTGCAGCAGGGCCAGCACGCCGGGGCCGGTGAACTCGGGGTTCAGGCCGAACTGCGGGCAAGCCGCGTAGCACAGCATGCAGTTGATGCAGGAGCTGAATTGCTCGATCTTCTCCAACTGCGCCGGCGTCTGCAGGTATTCGCCTTCGCAGAGTTCGCGCTTCACCTTCGGAATGATGTAGGGCTTGATGCTCTCCAGCTTCTTCACAAAAGGCTGCACGCTCACCACCAGATCACGCTCAATCGGCAGGTGGTCCAGAGCCTCGACCTTTACCGGACCGGGGGCCAGGTCACGCAAAAAAGTCTGGCACGACAGGCTTGGTTTGCGGTTGATCATCATGCCGCAACTGCCACAAATGGCCATGCGGCACGACCAGCGAAAACTCACGCTGCCGTCGATCTCGTCCTTGATGTATTGCAAGCCCTGCAGCACCGACATGTCTTCGGTGTAGGGCACCTGGTAGCTCTGCCAGACCGGCTCGGTCTCCTCTTCGGGGCGGTAGCGCAGCACCTGGATTTCGATGGTTTGGGTGGGCTCAGCCATTTGCTTTCTCCTTGGCATGCTGTTCGGCGTCGGCCTTCTCACCGGCGGCACCATAGGCGCGCGTGCCGGGTTGCGAACTGGTGATCTTGACGGGTCCGTAGGCAATTGCCGGTGGCCCGTCGCCCTGGTAATAGGCCAGCGAGTGCTGCAGGAACTTCACGTCGTCGCGTGCCTCAAAGCCATCGAGACGCTGGTGCGAACCGCGCGATTCCTGGCGGTTGAGCGCCGAGTGCGCCATGGCCTCGGCCACTTCCAGCAGGTAGCCCAGTTCAACGGCCAGCAGCCATTCGGTGTTCCAGCCCTGCGAGTGGTCGTCGAGCTTGATAGCTTTGTAGCGCTGGCGCAGCTCGGCCAGTTTGGTGCAGGTTTGCTGCATGGTGGCGGCGGTGCGGTAAATGCCGCATCCGTCTTCCATGGTTTGCGCCATTTCCTTGCGCAAAGTTGCCACCCGCTCGGTGCCGCTGGTGCTGGTCCGCAGCGCTTCGGCTGCGGCCTGTGTCGCGTTGGCCTGGTCAAGCAGGCGGCCGGGCGAACTGGCAGCACGTCCTTGTGCGCGGGCGAATCGGGCCGCTTCCTCGCCGGCGATCTTGCCAAACACAATCAACTCGGTCAGCGAGTTGGAGCCCAGGCGGTTGGCGCCGTGAATGCCCACGCTGGAGCACTCGCCCACCGAATACAAGCCCGGCAAGGTAGCCGCCGTTTTGCCATCGGCCAGAATGCCGCCCATGGTGTAGTGCACCGCTGGCAGCACCGGAATTGGCTCTTTGGCTGGGTCCACGCCGAGGTACTCCACCGCCAGCTCATAAATCTGGGGCAGACGCTCGCGCAATTTCTTTTCACCCAGATGGCGCAGGTCGAGGTGCACCACTTCGCCGTGGCGGGTTTTGACGGTGCGACCTTTTTGCTTTTCGTGCCAGAACGCCTGGCTCAAGCGGTCGCGCGGCCCAAGTTCCATCGCCTTGTTGCGCGGCTCGGGGGTCGCCGGGCCCAGGCCATAGTCCTGCAAATAGCGGTAGCCGTCGTTGTTCAGCAGAAAGCCGCCTTCGCCCCGGCAAGCCTCGGTAAACAGCAGCCCGGTGCCCGGCATACAGGTCGGGTGGTATTGCACAAACTCCATGTCACGCAGCGGCACGCCGTGGCGATACGCCAGCGCCATGCCGTCGCCCGTCACGATACCGCCATTGGTGTTCTCGCGGAACACACGACCAGCGCCACCGGTCGCAATGATCACCGCCTTGGCCTGAATCAGCGTGAACTCGCCGGTGGCAATGTTGATGACCACGGCGCCTTGCACGCGGCCGTCATCCTTCACCAAATCAATACAGAAGTATTCATCAAAGCGCTGAATCGACGGGTATTTGATCGACGTCTGAAACAGCGTGTGCAGCATGTGAAAGCCGGTCTTGTCGGCGGCAAACCACGTGCGCTCAATCTTCATGCCTCCGAATGCGCGCACATTGACGTGCCCATCGGGTCGTCGGCTCCAGGGGCAACCCCAATGCTCCATTTGCACCAGCGACTCATGCGCCTGGGCTACGAATGACTCCACGACATCTTGCTCACACAGCCAGTCGCCTCCGGCAACCGTGTCGTGAAAATGCGCCTCCAAGCTGTCGTGCGCCTGGGTCACAGCCGCAGCGCCCCCTTCTGCGGCCACGGTATGGCTGCGCATCGGGTACACCTTGGACACCAGCGCAATGCGCAAACTGGGGTCTGCTTCGGCAACGGCGATGGCTGCGCGCAGGCCGCCTCCTCCCGCACCGATGATTGCCACATCTGCTTGAATAACTTGCATGCGAAATCCCTTCCATCAGCGGCGTATGCCGTGGGCAGAATCTACCCTTCTGGGTGACTGTTGTTCTGACTTGCGTCAAGAAGGTGCGAAGTCGAACACCTTGTGTGTGCAGCACAATGCCCACCGTGAAAGCCAAGTACTTTTTTCAGTTGGTGGCCTTGTCGGCGTTGTGGGGAGCTTCGTTCATGCTCACCCGCATTGCTGCGCCCGCGCTCGGCCCCAATTTGGCGGCTGCACTGCGCATGGTGATGGCCACCTGCGTGCTGAGCGTGATCATGTGGAAACTGGGGCAAAAGTGGCCGTGGCAGCATTGGCGGGAACTCTTTCTGCTGGGCTTTTTGGCGGTGGCAGGGCCGCACATCTTGTACGCACGCTCAGCCCTTGAATTGCCGGCGGGCTATGGCGCGCTGTTAACCGTCACCTCGGTGCTGTTTGGTGCCTTTGCGTCGTCGCTGCTGAAGGAAGAGCAACTCACACTTGCCAAGGTTTGCGGCTGCCTGCTGGGCCTGGTGGGCGCGGCTTTGGTGGTTCGCTTAGGCCCAGTGGAACCCACCCGCGCGCTGGTAATTGCCGCCCTGACTTGCATGGCCGGCGCAGCGATTTCGGGTATCTCAACGCCCTTTCTCAAGAAGGCCATCGTCCGGATGGAACCACTGCAAATTACCGCCGGCATGCACGCCGCAGCGGTGATTTTGATGCTGCCCGGCGCGATTTACGACGTGCCACAGGCACAGTTTTCCTTGCGTCCGCTGGCCGCCGTGTCACTGATGGGAATTGCCACCTCGGGTTTGGCTTATTGGATGTACCTGCGCATCATGCGACACGTACCGCCCATGGCCGCTTTAAGCTCCACCTTCATGAGTACCGGTTTTGGCGTGCTATGGGCGGTGCTGCTGCTGAACGAACCCACCGGCACCGCCATGGCACTGGGAGGTGCTCTCATTTTGCTGGCGTGCCTGTTGGTAATGGGACTTAACCCGCTGCGTTGGCTGCCACCGAACCTGTTCGACCGCTCATGAACGCACGGTGCGCTGCCCGACACCCAACGCAGCAACTACGCTCAACATCAGCGTCACGGCAGCCCCCAACAAAGTAGCGCCATACTGGCCGCGGTCCATCAAAGCACCAAACACCATCGGAGAAATGGCAAAGCCGGTATCCAGCCCGGAATACACCAGGCCATAGACCCTCCCGGTCGCGCCCTTGGGTGTGGCCCTCTTGATCATCATGTCCCGCGAGGGGCCGCCAATGCCAATGGCAAATCCGGTGGCGGCCAGAACGGTCATGGTGGCTTGTGCGCCCAGCCAACCCGTACCGCACAGCGCCAGCAAGCCCGCGCCACAGGCCATGCAAAGTGCCACCACACGGTCACTGGTTCGGGTGCGCGCCGCGACAAAGCCTCCAATCAACATGCCCAATGCACCCGCCAGCATGTAAGCGGTAAGTGTCAGCGTAGCCGCCGCAAAGCTCACACCGTGCAAGGCCTTGAGGATGGACACCGCATAGTTCTGCACCACCGCCAACGTCATGGTGGACAACAGGAAGAATGAAAAGCACCACCAGACCACCGGCAGCTTCATGAACGCAAAGCTGTGCTCCGTGGGAGCACTGACTGCTGCGGCTGCGGTGTGCGCCGTCTGGGTATTGAGCTTGTCGCGCTGCACGATCAGCAGCCCACCAATCAACGCATAGAGCACGGCGGCCGCCAGATAGGCACTGCGCCATCCTCCAATGGCACTCACACCAGCCATGAAGACCGGGGCGGCCGCCCAACCCAGATTGCCGGTCAGGCCATGGGCGCTAAAGGCATAACCCAGGCGCGCAGCGGACACCCGCTGGTTCAGTATCGTGAAATCCACCGGATGGAAGGTCGCATTGCCCAGGCCGGCCAAGACTGCCACCACCACCAAACCGTTGTAGCCCGTGACCATGGAGGCCAGAAGGCAAGTCAGCACGTAGATGCCCATGGCCGCAAACAACAGTGGCCGCGCACCCAGGCGGTCCACCAGAAAACCAGCGCAAGCCTGACCGATGCCCGACACCACAAAGAAAACGCTCATCAGCAGTCCGACCTGCGAGTAATTCAGGTCGAAGGTTTTCATGAACACCGGAAACATCAGCGGCAACAGCAAATGGCTGAAGTGCGAGCTGGCATGGGCCAGCCCGACCAGACCAATGACGGTGGCGTCGTGCCGAAGAGGAACCGTCTGTGGTTGCGCCGTGGCTGTAAAGGTTGCAGTGGTCATGGTTGCGATGGTAAACGGCACCTAAAGCCATTGCGCCTGGGTTCACCATCGCACCAAGGCCGGCGCTGCCGGCATCGGTACCGCTTAGCTAAAGCTGAACTGCCCTGGCGTCAGGATCGGATCCACGCCCACCTGAATCGTGGACTTGGGCGCAAATTTGCCCTCCAACAGGAGCTTGGACAGCGGATTCTCAATGCGTTGCTGGATCGCACGTTTCAAAGGCCGCGCGCCGAACACCGGATCAAACCCCACCTTGGCCAGTTCAGCCACGGCGGCATCCGACACCTCCAAGGCCAAGTCCATTTTGGCCAGACGCGCAATCAACACCGCCAACTGGATCTTCGCAATCGAGGCAATGTGCTGGGCATCGAGGGCGTGGAACACCACCGTCTCGTCAATGCGATTCAAGAATTCGGGGCGGAAGTGGTTCTTCAGCTCCCCGGTTACCGCGTCCTTGATGTCCTCACTGTCCTGGCCGACCATGCTCTGAATCAGGTGCGAGCCAATGTTGCTGGTCATGACGATCACGGTGTTCTTGAAGTCCACGGTGCGGCCCTGGCCATCCGTCAGGCGGCCATCGTCAAGCACCTGCAGCAGCACGTTGAACACGTCCGGGTGGGCCTTTTCCACCTCGTCGAGCAGCAGCACCGCATAGGGTTTGCGACGTACCGCTTCGGTCAGGTAACCGCCCTCCTCGTAGCCCACATAGCCTGGAGGTGCACCAATCAAGCGTGCCACGGAATGCTTCTCCATGAACTCGCTCATGTCGATGCGCACCAAGTGGTCTTCGCTATCAAACAGGAAGCCAGCCAGCGCCTTGCACAACTCGGTCTTGCCCACGCCGGTCGGGCCCAGGAACAGGAACGATCCCGTGGGGCGGTTCGGGTCGGATAGCCCGGAGCGGGAGCGACGGATGGCATTGGCAATCGCAGAAATGGCTTCTTCCTGCCCCACCACGCGGTCGTGCAGCTTGGTTTCCATCTGCAGCAGCTTGTCTTTTTCACCCTGCAGCATTTTGGAAATCGGGATGCCCGTGGCGCGACTCACTACTTCGGCGATTTCTTCGGAGCCCACCATGGTGCGCAGCAACTGGGCGCGGCCACCGTCCTTGGCATTTTTGGCCTTGCCGGCCTCCTGGGCCTGCGCGTCCTTCAGGCGCTTTTCCAACTCGGGCAGCTTGCCGTATTGCAGTTCCCCCGCCTTGTTGAAGTCGCCCTTCTCGGTCAGCTCCTTGATCTGGAAGCGGAGCTTTTCCACTTCCTGCATGATGGTTTTCGAACCTTGGGCCTGCGCCTTTTCTGCCTTCCAGAGTTCGTCCAGATCGGCGATTTCCTTTTGCAGCGAGGCAATTTCTTCGTTGATCAGTTCCAGCCGCTTTTGCGAAGCTTCGTCTTTCTCGCGCTTCACGGCTTCGCGCTCAATCTGCAACTGAATCAGGCGACGGTCCTTCTTGTCCATCACCTCGGGCTTGGAGTCCAGTTCGATCTTGATCTTGGAGGCGGCCTCATCAATCAAATCAATCGCCTTGTCCGGCAGAAAGCGGTCGGTGATGTAGCGGTTGGACAACTCGGCAGCGGCAACGATGGCCGGGTCGGTAATTTGCACACCGTGGTGGGTCTCATACCGCTCTTTCAGGCCGCGCAAAATAGCAATGGTGGCTTCCACTGTGGGCTCACCCACCAGGATTTTCTGGAAGCGGCGCTCCAGCGCGGCGTCTTTTTCAATGTACTTGCGGTACTCGTCCAAGGTGGTGGCGCCCACACAATGCAACTCACCCCGTGCCAGCGCGGGCTTGAGCATGTTGCCGGCGTCCATGGCACCCTCGGCCTTGCCGGCACCCACCATGGTGTGCAACTCGTCAATGAAAACGATGGTCTGACCCTCGTCCTTGGCCAGGTCTTTCAGCACATTTTTCAGGCGCTCTTCAAACTCACCGCGAAACTTGGCGCCGGCCAACAGGGCCGCCATATCCAAGCTCAATACCCGCTTGCCCTTGAGCGAATCGGGCACTGCGCCATCCACAATGCGCTGAGCCAAGCCCTCGACGATGGCAGTCTTGCCCACGCCGGGTTCACCAATCAGCACCGGGTTGTTTTTGGTACGACGCTGCAGCACTTGAATGGCGCGGCGGATTTCATCGTCACGGCCAATTACCGGGTCCAACTTGCCCATGCGGGCGCGCTCGGTCAGGTCGATGCAGTACTTCTTGAGTGACTCGCGCTGGTCTTCGGCATCGGCACTATCCACATTCTGGCCGCCCCGGACCGCGTCAATGGCGGTCTCCAGGCTCTTGCGGTTCAGGCCGTTGGCACGGGCCAGATTCCCGATGTCGCCCTTGTGGTCCGAAAGCGCCAGCAAAAACAACTCGCTGGCAACAAACTGGTCCCCGCGTTTAATGGACTCTTTCTCAGCCGCCTGCAGCAGCGTCACCGTGTCTCGCCCAACCTGCACCTGCTCTTGGCCTTGCACGGTGGGCAGCTTTTTGACCGCCCCTTCAGCCGCCGTTAGCAGGCCATTGACATTCACCCCTGCGCGCTGCAGCAGCGCCTTGGGGCCATCGTCCTGGCGCAACATAGCCACCAGCACGTGGGTCGGCTCGATGTAGGCGTGGTCATTGCCCAGCGCCAAAGACTGGGCATCGCCCAAGGCTTCCTGAAATTTCGTTGTGAGTTTGTCCGTACGCATATGAAATCCTTATGTGACGTCTTCTGGATTGACGTTTTCGTTTGTTGCTTCCCAGCTTGGGGGCTGAGAGCCTGGATTTCAAGTGCTGCAGCGCACACAGCCGGTGCGCGCCATTGATGCGCATCAATCAAAGCAAGATTGCCTTATCGGGCTTGGGCGCGTGCCCAACGCGCTCATCTACGCAGCGTTGGCCCCGGAGATGCCCCATCGTTGCAGGGCCGCGTCATCGGAAACCCGTGCATCAACCCAATGCGCGCCTGCGGGCGTTTTCTCTTTCTTCCAGAACGGCGCCTGCGTCTTCAGGTAGTCCATCAGAAACTCGCAGGCCTTGAAGCTTTCGCCGCGGTGCGCCGAAGTCACCGCCACCAGCACGATCTGATCCAGCGGCTGCAACAGTCCCACGCGGTGCACCACGCGGGCACCAAAGATGTCAAAGCGTCGCTGTGCCTCATCGATCATGGCTTCGATCGACTTCTCGGTCATGCCAGGGTAGTGCTCAAGTTCCATCGACTGCACCGAAGGGTCGACGCCGCCATTGCGGTCACGCACCGTGCCCACGAAACTGCACACCGCTCCGACCCGGGCGTCTGAGGCGCGCAAAAGGGCCACTTCGGCGGACAGGTCGAAGTCTTCGGTTTGAATGGAAACGCGCGCCTGGGTCATGGATTTAGCCCCCCGTTACCGGCGGAAAGAAGGCCACTTCGCAGCCCTCGGTCAGCAGAGCCGCTTCATCGCTCATGACCTGGTTCAAGGCCAAGCGCACAGCACGCCCCCGCGCCAACACCTCGGCAGCGGCACCCGGGCGGGCAATCAGTTCATCGCGCAGTTGCGCCAAATTGGTCGCTTGTGTTTCCAGGCTCTCGGAGCCAGTACCCAGGGCTTCGCGGATGGAGGCGAAATAGCGAACCGTAATCTTCATGCCAATAGCTCTACAAACGGAATAAATCGAACCGTATCACCGGGCTGGATGGTTTGACCACCCGGGTTGTCCACCAACCCGTCGCCCCACACCGCCGAGGTCAACACGCCCGAACTCTGGTTGGGGAACAAATCAAGTCCGCCCTGCGCATTGCGGCGCACCCGCAAAAACTCCTGGCGCTTGTCGGCACGCGGCCAGGCAAAGTCGGCACGGGCAACTTGCGATAAAGGCTCCAGCACCATCACGCCTTGCAGACGCAACAGGAAGGGCCGCACCAGAACCATGAACGTCACGAAGCTAGACACGGGGTTGCCAGGCAAACCAATAAAGTGCGCCGCGCCTACCTTACCGTGGGCAAAAGGTTTGCCAGGTTTGATCGCGATCTGCCACAAATCAAGGCTGCCCAGCGACTGCACTGCTGGCTTGATGTGGTCTTCTTCACCTACGGAAACCCCGCCGCTCGTCAGAATCACATCGTGCGTGGCGGCTGCATCGCGCAGGGCTTGCACCGTGGCATCGAATTGGTCCGGAACGATGCCGAGGTCGGTGACCTCGCACCCCAGACGCCGCAACAGGCTGTTCAAAAAGAAACGATTGGAGTTGTAGATGGCTCCGGGCGGCATGTCCTGCGGGGCCACGCTGCCGGGCATCACCAGTTCATCGCCGGTGGAGAACAAAGCCACACGCGGGCGACGCACTACGGTCAAGCGGTCCATGCCAATACTGGCAGCCAAGCCTTGGGCAGCCGGCCCCAGACGTTGCCCCGCCGCCAGCACCACCGCACCGCGCGTTACGTCTTCACCGGCGCGGCGAATCCATTGGCCAGGCTGCACAACCACGTTGACCTGCACCTGCGGTGTGGCGCCTTCGGCGACTGGCACGGCCACGCAGTCTTCCTGCATCACGATGGCATCGGCCCCGGCAGGTACCGGAGCCCCGGTAAAGATGCGCGCCACGGTACCCGACTGCAAAGGCGTTCCAGCAGAACCTGCAGCAATGCGCTGCGACACCGGCAACACCGCACCGGACTGCGCCACATCCCGCACACGCAGGGCGTAACCATCCATGGAACTATTGTCTTGCGGCGGTACATGCAGGGCCGACACCACGTCTTGCGCCAGTACGCGGCCATCGGCTTCCAGCGTCGCAACGCGCTCGGTCTGCGCCAGCGGCGTAACCGTCGCCAGCAGTTGTGCCAGCGCATCAGACAAAGGTTTTAGGGGTGCACGCGGCGGCGTTGCCATGTCCTAAACCTGCTCAGTAGCCGCATTCGCGGGCAATTAAGGCCTTGACCGCAACGGTATCGGATGCCATCACCTGCACACGCTTGGGTAAGGCCTCAATGCCTTCAAACTTGGCTGGACGCTCGGGCTCGCGGCCCAGAGCTTCCACAATGGTGGCAGCAAATTTGATGGGCAAGGCAGTTTCCAGCACCACCATCGGGGTGCCGGCGCTGCGCTGCTCCAGCGCCACCTTGAGTGCATCAGCCGTGTGGGTATCGATCATGAAACCATGCTGTTCCCAGGTGTCGCGAATGGTGTTCAGGCGGTCGGCATGGGTGCTCTTGCCGCTGGTAAAACCGTATCGGCTTGCAGCCTGGGCAAACAGCGGGTCCGCGCTCAGGTCAAATCGACCTTGGCTGTTGATGGCATCACCAAACAACGCTTTGGTGCGTACGCCATCGCGACCCAGCAGGTCAAACACAAAGCGCTCGAAGTTGCTGGCCTTGGAAATGTCCATGGACGGGCTGGACGTCTCGAACGTGTCGGCACTGCCCCGCACGCGGTAAACGCCGGTGCGGAAGAACTCGTCCAGCACATCATTCTCATTGGTGGCCACAACCAGCTTTTCAACCGGCAATCCCATCATGCGGGCCACATGGCCTGCGCAGACGTTGCCAAAATTGCCGCTGGGCACCGCAAAAGACACCTTTTGCGCGTTCGATTCTGTGGCCTGGATATAGCCGGCAAAGTAGTACACCACTTGCGCCAGCAGGCGCGCCCAGTTGATCGAATTGACCGTACCGATCTTGTACTTGCGCTTGAACTCCAGATCGTTGCTGACCGCCTTGACGATGTCCTGGCAATCATCAAACACGCCCTCAATGGCAATGTTGTAGATGTTGGCGTCCTGCAGGCTAAACATCTGCGCCTGCTGAAACGGGCTCATGCGGCCGTGCGGGCTGGTCATGAAAACGCGCACACCCTTTTTGCCGCGCATGGCGTACTCGGCCGCGCTGCCGGTGTCTCCGCTGGTGGCACCCAGAATGTTCAGCTCTTCGCCACGGCGCGCCAGTTCGTACTCGAACAGGTTGCCCAACAACTGCATGGCCATGTCCTTGAAGGCCAGCGTCGGACCGTTGGACAGCGCCTCGATCCACAAGCCGTCTTCCACATGGCGTAAGGGCACGATTTCGCCGGTTCCAAACACCTCGGCGGTGTAGGTCCGGGCGCACAAGTCGCGCAGGTCATCGGCCGGAATGTCGTCGATGTACAGCGACAAAATTTCAAAAGCCAGCGCGGCATAACCCTGCTCGTGGTACACGCGGCGCCACTCCGACAGGGTCGCATCCGACACCTGTGGATAGGTTTCCGGCAGGTACAGGCCACCATCGGGGGCCAGGCCTTCGAGCAAAATTTCGCAAAAGCGTTTGCGCTCGGTGGAACCCGCCGCTGCGCGCGTGCTCAGGTATTTCATGCCAGCTCTTCCTTGCGAATGCGGGTGATGGGCTCCAGCACGGTGGGCAAGGCCTGCATCTGGGCCAGGGCGGTGTTCATCTTGGCTTCGGCGCATTCGTGGGTCAGGATGATCAGGTCGGTCTGCGCGGCATCGGCACCACCCACTTCATCGGCTTCGCGTTGCAGCACGGCATCGATGCTGATGCCCGACTCAGCCAGAATGCCAGTCACCTTGGCCAGCACACCTGCCTGATCGGCTACGCGCAGGCGCAGGTAATAGCTGGTCACGACGTCGGTCATGGCCAAAATCGGGGTATTGACCATGGCGCTGGGCTGGAACGCCAGGTGCGGCACTCGGTGGGCTGCGTCGGCAGTGTGCAGGCGGGTGATGTCCACCAAATCTGCAATCACGGCACTGGCGGTGGGCTCGGAACCCGCGCCCTTGCCGTAGTACAAAGTGGTACCCACGGCGTCGCCCTGCACCACCACCGCATTCATGGCGCCTTCCACGTTGGCAATCAGGCGTTTGCTCGGCACCAGGCTGGGGTGCACGCGCAACTCAATCCCTTCGGCACGGCGCTTGGCAATGCCCAGCAGCTTGATGCGGTAGCCCAGTTGCTCGGCGTAACGAATGTCCTGCGCCGACAGCTTGGTGATGCCTTCGACATAGGCCTTGTCAAATTGCACCGGTATACCGAATGCGATAGCCGACATGATGGTGGCCTTGTGCGCTGCGTCCACGCCTTCGATGTCAAACGTGGGATCGGCCTCGGCATAACCCAGACGCTGCGCTTCCTTCAGCACCACGCCAAAGTCCAGTCCCTTGTCGCGCATTTCGGACAAGATGAAATTGGTGGTGCCGTTGATGATGCCGGCAATCCACTGAATGCGGTTGGCGGTCAGGCCCTCGCGCAGGGCCTTGATGATCGGAATGCCACCGGCCACCGCAGCCTCAAACGCCACCATTACGCCTTTGGCGGAAGCAGCGGCGAAAATTTCGGTGCCATGAACGGCCAACAAGGCCTTGTTGGCGGTCACCACATGCTTACCCGCTGCAATGGCTTCCATAACCAGTGTCTTGGCGATGCCGTAGCCGCCAATGAGTTCAATGACGATATCAATGTCGGGGTTGGCAATCACCTTGCGCGCGTCATTGACCACCTGCACGTCAGGGCCCACTACCGAACGGGCACGCGCTTCGTCCAGGTCCGCCACCATCGTGATCTCAATGCCACGACCCGCGCGGCCCTTGATTTCTTCCTGATTGCGCTTGAGCACATTGAAAGTGCCGCTACCAACAACGCCGATGCCCAAAAGGCCTACTTGAATGGGTTTCATGAATGCTTGCTACAAAAAAAGTTGAAAGGGGAAGATGCGTCGGGTTACGCGGTGGCAGATTCAGCCGCCAACGCGTCGGTACCCATGCGCTTGCGGTAGGTTTCAAGGAAGCGTGCCAGGCGGGCAATCGCCTCGCGCAAATCATCTTCGTGCGGCAAAAACACGATGCGGAAATGGTCCGGGTTGGGCCAGTTGAAACCGGTGCCCTGCACCAGCATCACCCGCGTCGCACGCAGCACTTCCATGAAGAATTGCCGGTCGTCCTTGATCGGATAAATCGCAGGGTCCAGACGCGGGAACATATACAGCGCGGCTTGCGGTTTGACGCAGGTCACGCCCGGAATGGCGGTAATCAGTTCATACGCCAGGTCACGTTGGCGGCGCAAACGACCACCTTCCTTGATCAGGTCGTTGATGCTCTGGTAGCCGCCCAAAGCGGTCTGAATCGCGTACTGCCCAGGCACGTTCGAGCCCAGCTTCAAATTGGCCAGCATGTTCAGGCCTTCAATGAAGTCGGTGGCATGTTCCTTCGGGCCAGAAATCACCATCCAGCCAGCGCGGTAGCCGCAAGACCGATAGGCCTTAGACAGCGAATTGAACGTCAGGGTCAGCACGTCGGTCGACAGGCTGGCCATCGCCGTGTGTGTCACGCCTTCGTACAGCACCTTGTCATACACCTCGTCGGCCAGCACCATCAAATCGAACTCGCGGGCCAGCGCCACAATGCCGCGCAACAGCTCATCGCTGTACAGGGCACCGGTCGGGTTGTTGGGGTTAATGACCACGATACCGCGCGTGCGTGGCGTGATCTTGGCGCGAATATCAGCCAGGTTGGGCATCCAGCCGTTGTCCTCGTCGCACTGGTAATGCACCGGTACGCCACCCGACAGGCTGGTCGCAGCGGTCCACAAGGGGTAGTCGGGAGACGGCACCAGCAACTCGTCGCCGTTGTCCAGCAAGGCATTGGCCGCCATCACGATCAGTTCACTGGCGCCATTGCCCAGATAAATATCGTCGAGCGCCACACCATGCACGCCTTGTTGCTGGGTGTAGTGCATGACCGCTTTGCGCGCCGCAAAAATGCCCTTGCTATCCGAATAGCCCGCCGAATTGGGCAGGTTGCGGATCATGTCCTGCTGAATTTCTTCCGGTGCATCAAAGCCAAAGGGCGCCAGATTGCCGATGTTCAGCTTGATGATCTTCTGCCCTTCTTCTTCCATCTGCCGCGCCGCATCCACGATCGGGCCACGCACGTCATACAGCACATTGGACAATTTCGCGGATTTACGGATGGTTTTCAAAGTTCCTCCAACAGGGGTTTTGGGGCGAAACCTATAATTTGACCACAGTTAGAAGGACACTTTGCCCTGAAAACCGCAAAGTGCTCCCGTCCGGGTCGCCCCTTTCCACCTTACCCTCCCATACAAGCTTATGAAACTTCTGCCAGACGCCGCACAGGGACCGAGCATCACGGGCTATGGCGCGGGCTGGGTCAGCGTAAACGGTCAAAAATACAGCCACAACCTGATCGTCGACGCCCAAACTGGCAGTTCGGAATGGCCATGCGCCGGATTTGATCAGTTAGTTAGCGCACATTTTGATGCGTTGATCGAAATGCAACCCGAATTGATCCTATTTGGCAGCGGTGAGCGCATCCGTTTTCCCCACCCGAGCCTGCTGCAAAACCTGTATGCGCGCCGCATTGGCGTTGAGACGATGGACACGCAAGCCGCATGCCGCACATTCAATTTTTTGGCTGGGGAAGGTAGAAAGGTGATTGCAGCGCTGCTGGTGTGAATCATTCACGCAGGCGTAATCTTCCAGAGCCGGATTCAGAGTAAAATCTCGGGTTGCGGTCGAGGGCGACCGGCATTCTTTTGCTGATGCCCTTCACTATGACTGACACCTGCACGCGAGATATTTATACCCTTATGGCGATTGTTGTCAATAAACCCCTTCCCGAGTTCGAAGCCAATGCAACCGGTGGCATCAAGGTGACAAACACCTCTCACGCTGGGAAGACCCTGGTGCTGTACTTCTACCCCAAAGACAACACCCCAGGCTGCACCACCGAAGCCATGCAGTTCCGTGACAAGTACAAAGATTTTGTGAAGGCCGGCGCCACCGTTTTCGGCGTGTCGCGTGACAACATGAAGTCGCATGACGAGTTCAAGACCAAGCTCGAACTGCCTTTTGAGTTGATTGCCGACACCGAAGAAAAAATGTGCCACATGTTTGGCGTGGTCAAGAACAAGATCATGTACGGCAAGAAGGTCAAGGGCATTGAACGCAGCACCTTCTTGGTTGGCGCCGATGGCCTGCTGAAGGAAGAATGGCGCGGGCTGAAAGTTCCCGGCCACGTGGACGACGTGCTCAAGTCGGTCAAGATGCTCAACAAAAAGGCTGCCTGACCCGCGTAAGCTTTTTTGACACATGCGCCGTGGCAGTGTCACCCCGCTTATGCATAATGGGGTACATGCTGTTAAACACTGCAACCGCGCTCCCGCAAAAAGCCACCTTGGCTCAAGGTGGCTTTTTCGCTTCTGGGGCATCGCTTTTTAATTTCAATTTTTTACGAGCCTCACTACATGCCATTGCCCCCCGCCCCTTCGAAGCGTGCAGACCGTCTCGCAGCCAAAGCGTTCGATAAACCCGCGCGCAATGCCAACCGGCCTCAACGGGCAGCGGAGCCGAAAGCGGAAGCACAGGCCGTTGTAGCCCCCATCAGTCAGCCCGTAGCCGCCAAGGCGCCGGCCCGGCTGTTGGCTCCGGAGCCGGTCTCTGTCGCAGTGAGCAGCCCAAGCAAAGCCGTGGCCGAGAAACCAGTGGCAGCCCCACGCAAGACCAAACGCCGGGCAAGCGGGCCCAGCAAGTTGTTTGTGCTCGACACCAATGTGCTGTTGCACGACCCGATGTGCCTGTTCCGCTTTGAGGAACACGACATTTACCTGCCCATGATCGTTCTCGAAGAGTTGGACGGTCACAAAAAGGGCATGACCGAAGTGGCCCGCAATGCGCGCCAGACCAGCCGCACGCTGGACCAATTGGCAGGAACACCGGGGGCTGACATCACTGCCGGCTTCCAGTTGGACAGCACCGGGCACACCGATGCGCGTGGCAAGCTGATGTTCCAAACCCAGCCCCTGGACTATGCGCTGCCAACCAGCCTGCCCCAGGGTAAGGCAGACAACCAGATTTTGGGTGTGGTCGAAGCACTGCGAAAAGTCCATGCGCCGCGCGAAGTGGTGCTGGTCTCCAAAGACATCAATATGCGGGTCAAGGCGCGAGCACTAGGCCTGGCAACCGACGACTACCAGAACGACAAGACACTGGAAGACGGCGACCTGCTGTATTCCGGCTCGCTGGCATTGCCCACGGACTTCTGGGCGACCCATGGTCAAAGCGTGGAAAGTTGGCAACAAGGGCAACACACCTTCTACAAGGTGTCAGGGCCCTCGGTGCCCAATATGATGATCAACCAGTTTGTCTATTTCGAGTCGCCCGGCGAGCCCAGTTTGTATGCACGCGTCACCGAAATTCGGGGCAACACCGCGGTCATCAAGACCCTGAAAGACTTCAATCACTTGAAGAATTCGGTGTGGGGTGTAACCACCCGCAACCGCGAGCAGAACTTTGCGATGAACCTGCTCACCGACCCGGAAGTGGATTTCGTCACCCTCACCGGCACGGCCGGTACCGGTAAGACCCTGATGGCGCTAGCCGCCGGACTGACGCAGGTATTGGATGATCGCCGCTATACCGAAATCATCGTGACCCGCGCCACCGTGAGCGTGGGCGAAGATATCGGATTCCTGCCCGGTACCGAGGAAGAAAAAATGGGTCCCTGGATGGGCGCCTTGGACGACAACCTCGAAGTGCTGGGCAAGACTGACACCAGCGCTGGCGAGTGGGGTCGTGCTGCAACCAATGAGCTGATTCGCAGCCGCGTCAAGATCAAGAGCATGAACTTCATGCGCGGCCGTACGTTTCTCAACAAGTACGTCATCATCGACGAAGCCCAGAACCTGACGCCCAAGCAGATGAAGACGCTGATTACCCGCGCGGGCCCGGGCACCAAGATCATCTGCATGGGCAATCTGGCGCAGATCGACACGCCGTACCTGACCGAAGGCTCATCCGGCCTGACCTACGCAGTGGACCGTTTCAAAGGTTGGCCGCATGGTGGGCACATCACACTGGCCCGGGGCGAGCGCTCGCGTCTGGCTGACTTTGCCAGCGAAGTGCTTTAGAACTGGGTTTGGAGAGGCTGAAAGACCTGCCGGTCTTTGCAGCCTGCTCAAAGCGCTAAATCAATAGTCGCCGCTACCGCCACTCGCCAGGTTTTCGAACTTGGTGATGTTGCGAAGGAACGCAAGCTTCACCGTTCCGGTGGGGCCGTTACGCTGTTTGGCAATGATGACTTCCGCCACACCCGGCTCTTTACAGGCCTCTTTGGTGTAGTACTCGTCACGGTAAATGAACATGATGATGTCTGCATCCTGTTCGATCGCGCCCGAGTTATGACTAACAACCCCGTCGGCAATCCAACATGCATTGCCAGGCACGGTGAGGTCATAAACGTCTTGCTCTCCGAGACCTTCAACTGCGACGACCCTGTCCCAGAAAAGGTCATTTGAGGCAATATCTTGAAGTTTTGTGCTGTTTAGGTGCTTGGCATAATCAGACACAACTGCTCTTGAAGGGGCGAATGAAAAGTGCGCAGCTCCGCCGTAAGCAGTTCCGCGCATAGCGGCCATCTGGCGGGTACTTACGCCTTGCTCACGCATTGCAAGCCTGACTTCCTCCAATACCTCTTGAGGAATCGTGTCCACATTGGTATTTGCGACCACATGCGCGAGTTTGACTTTAAGCTCAACGGCACTCCTTAGCCTAGGTCCAAAAGCGCCAATTTGCTCAAGGAAGGTCCTTTGGTTTTCAGCACCAGAGACGTCCACATTGAACCACCCTTTGGACTTACCGGCAACGATGTGCTTGAGTCGACCAACAATGCCAAACCGCAATAACAAGGCCATTACGTCTCGAACCAATCGCTCGCTTGCAGAGGCAAAATAAACACGAGCACGACCGTTCTTGGCAATTGTTATGCTGCCATCGGTGGCCCACAAATGCCTTAAGAACAAAGCAATCTGTTCATTTGTTAACTGGAATATGTCCTGAGGCAGGTGCTTTTCATGTGAGCGTTGGCCGAAGATACCAAGCCCCTTAAGCCAAGCTCCAACACCCTTTGGGTGCCAACGATTGCCATTGCCGCTAATGACCAACTGATGCCAGTTGCCACGACCTTCGTGACGATTGACCGTACTTCCAAATTTTTCAGCAGCAAGCCTGACAGCCTCGCTGTTTTCTTCACTTGCAGTGGTGTACCTCAATGGTTGGTGGGAAACGTAGCTTCCATCTCCCACGAGATGTCCTAAAAGTACCAGAGCATGCTCTTCCCAAACTGCGCTAGCTTCAGGTTCAGGGATATTGCGAGCAATGGCCAGACGATCGCCAACGGCTAATTCGCCAGCATATGCCCACCCATTGGCTCCCAGCAACCGGTGTTCCCGAGTGCATTTGATGCTGTATCCACTGGCAAGGCTGACCTGCACTACTGGCTTCACGCCTACTTTCCAGACCATGTCTGATTGACTCTTTTCAATCGTTCCACGTTCATTTAATGACAACACCAAAGGAGTTTGCCCAACCAAGTCTGCAATAGGCACTCGCCGCCCATCGACCATTTGAACAAGCGTGTCCCCGGTCACGCATTCGCGCAAGTCACTCATCATGGGGCGTTTGTCGGGACGCTGCTCCACGCTTCGGTTAAGCTGAGACAACGCAATCACCGGGCATTTCAACTCCCGCGCCAACATCTTCAGGCCTCGAGAAATTTCACCCAACTCGGTTGCTCGGTTGTCACTGCTTTCGGCACTGTTGCCGCTCATCAGTTGCAGGTAATCCACCACTATCAAGCCAAGCTGCCCGTACTGGCGCGACAGACGGCGCGCATTGGCCCGCACTTCGCTGGAGTTCAGGCCAGGGCTTTCGTCAATGTGTAGCGAAATCGTACGCAGCCGCTCAATCGCCTCGGACAGGCGCGGCCACTCTTCATCGGTGAGGCGCCCAGTGCGCAAATGGCCCTGGTCGATACGTCCAATGGAGCCGACAATACGCACGGCCAACTGTGCCGCACCCATTTCCATGGAGAACACCGCCACCGGAAGGCCTTCGTTCAAGGCGACGTGCTCGGCAATATTGATAGCAAGGGCAGTGTTATGCGTGACAGTGTAGTCATCGGTAATGTAGAGGTGACTAGGGTGACTCACCGATATACATTGGCATTGCGCCAATCTGGTGGCCTGAATGGAGGAAACCGTCAAACGCTTCTGCCGCGACCAACTGGACGGAACCCTTGCCTTCTTGTCGGAAGCTTTCATCCATTCATGCGAGTCAGGATGGGACATATGACATACATACGCAGGCATTCCAGGAACCCGCATTCCAGCTGTATTGGTGAAGTGCGATTGCTTTTCTGAAATAGAACACCACCCACCGAGTGATCTCACAAGCAGCGCGATGTCGGTTGCAAGCCTTCGACTTGAAGTACTTAGCCGCAAGCTGCCCCACTTCTCAACCCACCCGTCTGTATCCATCAACCCGCGCATTAGCTCAAGGCGAGATTGCTTAGATGCATTCAGATAAGTTTCTGGAATAAACTTTTCGTCGCTGGTCAAACCGGATAAGCCCAAGCACTCGAGTTGCAATCTCAAAGGATTGGGATTGATTCCTCGGACGCCTTTGAGTCGACCCCGATTCTTTTGGACTATGCGGTAATCATAATTTTCCGCATGCACAAGCTCCAGCTCATCTGGCAGGCGCTCACTCATTTCGCTAAGTGTGGACGCTGACGCATTGGAGAAGCGAACCGTGCCACTTCCACTGACACCTCCGTCACCCAATAAGCAACCCAATACCCAAGGGTCTATTGGCAAAGGCTCAAAACTGCCAAAATCTCCAGAAACGGTATCGATCCATAAACGCCCCTGGTATCGCTTCTTTTCCAAGAGTGCTTGCAATCGTTCAGTGGAGACAACGCGTGGCGCTTCCCAGTCCCTGTACATGACACTCCAAAGGTGCTCTGCGCAGCACTCAGTAGATCGTCCGTCAGAAAAGGACACGCGAAATACCTGTTTTACTCCTTGTGGAAAGACACCGGTAACTATTGATCCACGCTCATCAATAGATGCAACAGCATCGCCTACTGCTAAGTCACCCATTGCACGCCAGCCTGTTAAGGTGCGCACCTTCGCATCCAATGGCTGGGCCTTACCCATGGACGGTCTTGCCGCCAAAACAATCAGATCTCCAGGCTGCAGTCCCGCTGTCATGCGGTCGAAATCATAGAAACCGGTGCGCACCCCCGTCACATCGTTGGGGTTATCGGCCATCTCCTGCACACGGTCCAGCAGTTTGACCACCAGGGATTCCATCGCCTGAAAGCCCTCTTTGTTGCGCTTGCCCTGCTCACCGATGTTGAAAATCTTCTGCTCGGACTCGTCCACGATTTGGGAAACTGCACGTCCCTGTGGGTTGAACGCATTGGTGGCGATTTCGTCGCTGGCGCTCACCAGCTTGCGCAAAATGGCACGGTCACGCACGATTTCGGCGTAGCGGCGAATGTTGCTGGCACTGGGAACGTACTGTGCCAGTGAGTTCAGATAGGCTAGCCCCCCTACCTCTTCAGCCTTGCCCTGACTTTGCAAGTGTTCGAAGACGGTAATCACGTCCGCCGGCTTACTGCCATTGACCAGTGCGCCAATCGCACCATAAATCAGCTTGTGCTCATAGCGATAAAAGTCACCGTCAGCCAGCAAATCACCCACGCGGTCCCAGGCACCGTTGTCCAGTAACAAACCGCCCAGCACACTGGATTCCCCTTCGATCGAATGCGGCGGGATGCGCAACTGCGCGATCTGCCGATCCTGTTCGTACCCTTCAAAGTTGGAAATGGCGACTGACATGACGATTCCTTGTGATCCCTGATGCTACGTGGACTGGGTCCATGCGTCGAGGGCAATGGCTGGGCATAAGTGGCTTACAACTTGTGCACAAACTGTGAAAAGCCGGGGATAAGTGGCACCGCAAAAAACAAAAGCCGCAGGAGATGGCCCCTACGGCTTTGGTCTGGAAGCCGACCCGTTTCCAGGTTGGCTCTTTGTCAGTGTTTAAGCGGTTTCGCCGTACACGGACACGGTGATGTCAACCACCACGTCGGTGTGCAGAGCCACGCTCACGCTGCTGTCGCCGATGACCTTGATGGGGCCATTGGGCATACGCACGTGGGACTTGGCAACCTTGTAGCCACCCTTGGCCAGTTCTTCGGCGATGTCGAAGTTGGTCACGGAGCCAAACAGACGGCCATCCACGCCAGCCTTTTGGGTCAGCTTGATGGTGGTACCAGCCAGCTTTTCACCCAGGCCTTGGGCTTCAGCCAACTTGGCTGCAGCGGCCTTTTCCAGTTCAGCGCGGCGGGCTTCGAATTCAGCCTTGGCGGCTTCAGTCGCGCGGCGTGCACGGCCAGAAGGGATCAGGAAGTTACGGGCATAGCCATCTTTGACCTTGACGATTTCGCCGAGGTTACCGAGGTTGACGACCTTGTCGAGCAGAATGATTTGCATGGGTCGTTCTCCTTAGATCTTGTGCTGGTCGCTGTAGGGCAGCAGCGCCAGGAAGCGTGCGCGCTTGATAGCGGTGTTGAGTTGGCGCTGGAAAATTGCGCGGGTGCCGGTCAGGCGTGCGGGAATGATCTTGCCGTTTTCAGCAATGAAGTCGCGCAGGGTGTCGATGTCTTTGTAGTCGATCTCTTCGACGCCAGTCACGGTGAAGCGGCAAAAGCGCTTGCGCTTGAACAGCAGCGATTGGGTGTTGCGCTTGGGGCGCTTGTCTTTGTTGAAACGTTTTGGTCCGGGCATGATGGACTCCTAAAAATTAATCTTGCAAAAAATCTTGAATATGAAAAACGACTGACTTTCCCTGTCGTGCATTGGCCAAAAAACCTTTGAATTGCCAGTTGCTTCCAACGGCTTGCCGGGCGAGTCGCTCGGCTTGGGATCCAAAGGCCACGGCCTTAATAGCCAGTTTCACGGTTCTGTCTCCACCTGCCTCTTGCGTCTGCGACTCGTGTTCAAGTCTGCAGTTCAGGGCCGGTAGGCCTGCCGGTGTGTACCGCATAGGTTCAACCTCTGCGATGGCGGCATTCAGTTCCAGTGAATTGGCTTGCACTCCGGTTAGGAAAACCCGTTCAGATTCTCAGAATCAGGCTTGGTATTCCGCTTGTTGGGCCTTGCGCGATTCTTCGCGCTCGACGGTCTTCATCATGGAGGAAGGACCGGTTTCAGCCTTCTTCTTCAGAACCGTCAGGTGACGCAGCACAGCATCGTTGAACTTGAACGCGTGTTCGAGTTCAGACATCACAGCCTGGTCGGCTTCGATGTTGATGCACAGGTAGTGGGACTTGGCCAGCTTGTTGATCATGTAAACCATCTGACGACGGCCCCAATCTTCAACACGGTGCACCTTGCCACCGCCAGCGGTGATCATGCCCTTGTAACGCTCCAGCATTGCGGGAACTTGTTCGCTCTGATCCGGGTGGATCATGAGGATGATTTCATAATGACGCATTGAGACTCCTTTTGGATGTCCTGGCTATCCAGGTAAGAAAAGCTGCCCCCGGCGTCTAAACAGGGTGCAGCAAGGCGAAGCCAATGATTATAGCCCAAGCCCAAACAGCGTGGCAAATCAGCGTGGCGGTTCAGGATTGGATACCAAACTCAGGGCAACGGTCACGAGCAATCCGGCAGCGACACCGAACAAACCCGCCGACACCGGCTGAATGCCCAGCCAGAGCCCGTCGCCGGTGAGTCCGAACGCATGGCGAATGGCGGGCTGATTCACCGTCAGGTAATACACCGTGACCCCAAGCCCCGCCAACATGCCCCCAACCGCTCCCACCCGGGTCGCCCGTTGCCAAAAGATGCCCAGCACCATGGCGGGCACAAAGGCCGCACCCGCCAGAGAAAAAGAAGCCGCCACCAAATACAAAATACCTGCCGGACGCTGCGCCGCCACATAAGCTGCCACCAGTGCCACCACCAGCAAGGCAAACTTGGACCACATCACCCGCCGCATGGATTGCGCACGGCTGCTGTCACCTTCAAAGTAAACGTCGTGCGCCAATGCATTGCCAATGGTGAGCAGCAGACCATCGGCGGTTGAAAGCGCCGCAGCCAAGCCCCCTGCTGCCACCAGCACCGACACGATGTAGGGCAAGCCACTAATTTCAGGTGAAGCCAGCATCACCAAATCCGGCCCAATCTTGAGTTCGGCAAATTGAAGAATTCCATCACCGTTCACATCCGAAAAACTCAGCAAAGCGGGGTCGCGTGACCATTGCGCCATCCAGGCCGGCAGGCTATCAAACGGCTGCCCGACCAAATGGGCCATCACTTCGTACTTCACCAAAACCGCCAAGGCGGGGGCTGACACATATAGCAAGCTGATAAAAACCATGGACCAAGCGACAGAACGACGCGTCTCAGCCACCGTGGGGGTGGTGTAGTAACGGGTCAGCAAATGCGGCAACCCAGCCGTGCCCACCATCAGACAAAACACCAGCGCCAAAAAGTTAAGGCGTGATTGATTAAAGGTGTCGCGCGCCTCGGGCGAGCCATTCGGATCACCCTCAAAAGGGAGCTCGTGGGCCGCGATGCCGCCCAATGGCTTGGCACGCTCCCGGTAATCTGCCGCCATGAGCTTCCAGCGCTCGCGAGCCGCAGCCACATCTCGCGGCAACGCGGCCAACTCACGCCGGAGCTGGGTGGCGCGTTCATCGTCGGCCCGAGCCCCCATGGCATTGAGTTTGGACCGGAGTTCCTGACGTTCTGCCTGCAATGCAGACTCCACGTTCTGCAACTTGATCTCCAGCGCTTGCGCCCGACGCTCATACTCGGCAACCACGTCTTTCTCAGCCGGCGAAGCCTTCAGTTCTTCTTCGAGGGCAGCAATTTTTTTGAGTTGTTGACCGTACGCGACGGGCGCCATGGGGTTGCCAACTTGCTTGTACGCAAGCCACGAAACCGGAATCAAAAACGCCAGGATCATGAGCCAATATTGCACCGCCTGGGTCCAGGTTACCGCCCGCATTCCCCCCAGAAAAGAACACACCAGCACCCCGCCCAGCCCCAGCAATATGCCAATTTCAAAATGCACGCCGGTAAGCCGCGAAGTGATCAGGCCCACACCATAAATTTGCGCAACCACATAGGTGAATGACACCACCACGGCAGCCATGGATGCGATCATCCGAGGCCAGCGGCCGCCATAGCGCACCGAGAAGAAATCGGGCACCGTGTACAAATTCATGCGCCGCAGATACGGGGCCACCAACAAGGCCACCAGACAAAACCCGCCAGTCCAACCCATGATGTAGGCCAGTCCGCCGGGTTGCCCGTTAGAGCCGGAAAATCCCTGCAGGTAAAGCCCGCCCGCCAGACTGATGAAGGAGGCCGCGCTCATCCAGTCGGCCGCGGTGGCCATGCCGTTGTACAGCCCGGGAATACGCCGGCCGGCTACGTAGTATTCGCTGGCCTCGGAAGTTCGACCATAAACGCCGATCACCGAATACATCACCAGCGTGGCTGCCAGAAAAATGCCGGCAATCCAGGCCCGGTGCAAGCCAAAGCGCTCTGCCACGGCAAGTGCGACCAATAGGCCCACAATGCCCAACACCACTGCACCAAACCGGAAATGGTAAATACGCGTTTGCTTGCCAAATGCCACGGCATCAAAGCCGGGCTCTGGTGGCTCGCCGCGCCCCTTGAAGAATGCAAACATCACCACAATGGCGATGAAAACCAGCAGGGAACCCTGGGCCGCAAACCAGAATGAAAACGGCCAGCCGGCTATTGCGCCCTGCAGGTCCCGCGCAAAAAAGACCACCCCAAACGAAGCCAAAAACCACACCAACAAAAGCCCTGCATGCAGGGGCCAATGCCGGCGTGGGGCTTCTTGCGACATCAGCCTGCGAGTTGCTGCCAGGTCGCGATGACCGAGTCAGGGTTCAGGGAGATGGAGGAAATTCCCTGGTCCTTGAGCCAATGGGCAAAGTCCGGATGGTCGCTGGGACCTTGGCCGCAAATGCCCACGTACTTGCCTTGGCGCTTACAGGCGGAAATAGCCATCGCAATCAGCGCCTTCACCGCCGGGTCGCGCTCGTCAAAGTCGGCCGCCAGCACTTCCAAGCCGGAATCACGGTCCAGACCCAGCGACAACTGGGTCAGGTCGTTAGAGCCAATCGAGAAGCCGTCAAAGAACTCCAGGAACTGGTCGGCCAGGATTGCGTTGCTGGGAATCTCGCACATCATGATGAGCTTGAGATCGTTTTCTCCCCGGCGCAGGCCGTGTTTGCCCAGCAGTGTCGTTACTTTCTGTGCCTGTCCCAGGGTGCGCACAAACGGCACCATGACCTGCACATTGGTCAACCCCATGTCGTTGCGCACGCGCTTGAGCGCCTCGCATTCCATGGCAAAAGCTTCGCCGAACTCAGAGCTCACATAGCGTGCTGCGCCCCGGAAACCCAGCATGGGGTTTTCTTCCTCTGGCTCGTAGCGACTACCGCCAATCAGCTTGCGGTATTCGTTGCTCTTGAAGTCCGACAGACGCACGATGACCGGCTTGGGCCAGAACGCGGCCGCAATGGTGGCCACGCCTTCGGCCACGCGGTCCACGTAAAAGGCTTTGGGCGATGCATGGCCACGGGCCACCGACTCGACTGCCTTTTTCAAGTCGGCATCCACATTCGGGTAGTCCAGGATGGCCTTGGGGTGCACGCCGATGTTGTTGTTGATGATGAACTCCAGCCGGGCCAGACCCACGCCCTGGTTGGGCAACTGGCAGAAGTCAAAGGCCAATTGCGGGTTACCCACGTTCATCATGATCTTGACCGGAATCTCGGGCATCACGCCGCGCTGCACTTCCGACACTTCGGTTTCCAGCAGGCCGTCGTACACAAACCCGGTATCGCCCTCGGCGCAGCTCACGGTCACCAACATGGCGTCTTTCAACTGGTCCGTGGCGTGGCCACAGCCCACGACAGCCGGAATGCCCAACTCGCGCGCAATGATGGCGGCGTGGCAGGTGCGCCCGCCCCGGTTGGTCACGATGGCCGAGGCCCGCTTCATCACCGGCTCCCAGTTGGGGTCGGTCATGTCAGTTACCAGAATGTCACCGGCCTGCACCTGGTCCATGTCGGCAATGCTGTGCACGATGCGCACGGGGCCGGTACCAATCTTTTGCCCGATGGCGCGGCCTTCAACCAGCACGGGGCCCTTGCCCTTGAGCTTGTAGCGGTGCTCCACCTTGTCGGCAGCCTGGCTCTTCACCGTCTCAGGACGGGCCTGCAAGATGTAAAGCTGTCCGTCGCCACCGTCCTTGCCCCACTCAATGTCCATTGGACGGCCATAGTGCGCCTCAATCACCAGGGCATAGTGGGCGAGTTGCTCCACTTCAGCATCCGTCAGCGAATAACGGTTGCGCATCTCGGTGGGCACATCAGTGGTCTTGACGAGCTTGCCCGTTGCGGCCTTTTCTTCAGGTGTGCTGAACTCCATTTGCAGCAGTTTGGAGCCCAAACTGCGGCGGATAACGGCGCGCTTGCCGGCCTTGAGCATCGGCTTGTGCACATAGAACTCGTCCGGATTGACGGCACCCTGCACCACCGTTTCACCCAGCCCGTAGCTGGAAGTGATGAACACCACATCGGAAAAGCCCGACTCGGTGTCGATGGTGAACATGACGCCGGCTGCGCCCAGATCGGAGCGCACCATGCGCTGAATACCGGCGCTCAGGGCCACCACATCATGGGCAAAACCCTTGTGAACGCGGTAGCTGATGGCGCGGTCGTTGTAAAGCGACGCAAAGACTTCGCGAATCTTGTGCAGGATGTCTTCAATGCCCACCACGTTCAGAAAAGTTTCTTGCTGGCCGGCAAAGGAGGCATCCGGCAGGTCTTCGGCAGTGGCCGATGAACGCACGGCAAAAGAGGCCTGGCTATTGCCCGCACTCAGCACCGCAAAGGCTTCGCGAATACCTTTTTCGAGTTCCGGGGGAAACGGCTGGGCCTCCACCATGCCGCGAATTTCGGCACCAGCGACGGCCAGCGCACGCACGTCTTCAATATCGAGTTTGGCCAGCCGGTCGCTGATGCGGGCGGCCAGGTTGTCGTGCTTCAAGAATTCACGAAAAGCATGGGCTGTCGTGGCAAAACCGGTAGGCACCTTCACGCCCTGCGGCAATTGGGAAATCATCTCCCCCAAACTCGCGTTCTTGCCACCGACCGATTCGACATCGGTCATGCGCAAGCGCTCGAATGGGACAACCAAATCGGTTGGGTTAAACAGACTCGACATAGCAAAGCTCCAGAAGTTAAAACCGGTGGTTGCCACGTTTTGCACGTCCCGCTCTGTTGTTGCTGTTTGAGGGGCGAAAGCCGTACAAAATGCGCTAAATTGCACGCATTGTAGGGTGCAGTCCCTGCCCCCCAAATATCAAGCTTCAGCATGCCCCAACGCACCGTATTTTTCGTCTCCGACGGCACCGGCATAACGGCCGAAACCTTTGGCAACGCCATCCTGGCCCAGTTTGAAGTCAAGGCGCACCATGTGCGCCTGCCCTTTATCGACACGGTGGACAAGGCCCATCAGGCCATTCGCCAGATCAACCATGCCGCTGAAATTGATGGGAGCCGCCCGATTGTTTTCTCGACGCTGGTGAATATGGAGGTGCTTTCCGTCATTGCGGAGCAATGCAACGGCATGCTGCTCGACATGTTTGGCACCTTTGTGCAACCGTTGGAAAAGGAGTTGGGGGTCAAGTCCAACCACCGCATCGGTCGCTTCAGTGACGCCAGCAAAAGCAAGGAATACAACGACCGGATTGAGGCCATCAACTTTTCGCTGGCCCATGACGATGGCCAGTTAAACCGCGACCTGGAAATGTCGGACGTGATTCTGGTGGGGGTCAGCCGTAGCGGCAAGACGCCCACCTCGCTGTACCTGGCCATGCAATATGGCCTGAAAGCATCCAACTACCCGCTGATACCGGAAGACTTTGACCGCCGCCAGTTGCCCCCTGCCCTGGTTCCGCACCGGGGCAAGCTGTTTGGGCTAACCATCCAGCCCGAACGGCTGAGTGAGATTCGCCAGGAGCGCCGGCCGAATTCGCGTTACGCCTCACTGGAAAACTGCCGCATGGAAGTGAGCGAGGCCGAGGCCATGATGCGACGAGCCGGCATCCGCTCGCTATCTACGACGACCAAGTCCATCGAAGAAATCGCCACGACGATCCTTCAGGAAATCCATCCGGACCGGCTGGCCTACTAATTAGGGGCACTCGCCGCCGTGGGGCGTCCACGTGACTGTAGCTTGCCCCTGTTCTGCGTTTACAGGCCGATGGCGGCGATGCCTGCTTTAGCGATTTGAGCGTCTTCGTTGGATTTCACGCCACTCACGCCCACCGCGCCCAGGCATTGGCCATCTTTCAAGATTGGCACGCCGCCTTCCAACATGGCGTCAAGCGTCGGTGCGCTCAAGAAAGATACGCGCCCGCCATTGATCATGTCTTCATAGGCCTTGCTTTCCCGGCGGCCCAAGGCGGCGGTGCGCGCCTTGCCCGGTGCAATATGGGCCGAAATGGGAGCTGCGCCATCAAGGCGCTGGAACGACAGCAGGTGACCACCATCGTCCACGATGCAGATGCTCACGGCCCAGTTATTCTTTTGGGCTTCGGCTTCAGCGGCAGCGGCAATGGCCTTCACATCAGCGGCTTCGAGTACAAATTTATTCTTCATGGCAGGTTCGGTGGAGTGATAAAGGTGCCAGCATAACGGGCCGCACCTTGGTAATTACCCGCAATAGGTGCAGAACAGCCCCACTCAAAATCGGTGCAATGTGCGGCTGATTACCGGAGCCCCTCTTGATTTTGTCTAGAATCGCCGCACCTACCGCGTAGGTTATTTTTTCAGGAGTTTGACTATGAGTGATCGCATTACCACGCTGGACACCCGCTTTGGCTACGGCATTTCGTCGGAGCAACGCAACAAGGTCCTGCGCAACACCTATTGGCTGCTGGCCCTGAGCATGGTGCCCACGGTGCTAGGCGCTTGGGTGGGCGTGGCCACGGGCGTTGGCCAACTCTTTACCGGTGGCCTCGGAATGATTCTTTTCCTGGCCGGTGCCTTTGGCTTCATCTACGCCATTGAGAAAACCAAGAACTCGGCTGCCGGTGTGCCGGTATTGCTGGGCTTTACCTTCTTTATGGGTCTGATGCTGTCGCGCCTGATTGAAATGACGCTGGGCTTTAGCAACGGGGCCCAACTGATCATGACCGCCTTTGGTGGCACCGCCGGCGTGTTTATGGTGATGGCCAGCCTGGGCACCGTGATCAAGCGTGACCTGTCCGGCATGGGCAAGTGGCTGTTTGTTGGCGTTGTGGTGTTGATGGTGGGTAGCCTGATCAACGTGTTTGTCGGCTCCAGCGCCGGCATGCTGGCCATTTCGGTGGCCTCCATTGGCATTTTCAGTGCCTACATGCTGTACGACATCAAGCGCATCATTGACGGCGGCGAAACCAACTACATCACCGCCACCCTGGCCTTGTACCTGGACATCATCAACGTGTTCCAGAGCTTGCTGGCTCTGCTTGGTATTTTTGGTGGTGAGCGCGACTAAGCTCCTCTTCGCCACACAGAAAGGGCCCTTTACGGGCCCTTTTTGCTGCTTACCGAATTGGCGCTAAGCTCAACATGGCTCTCAAAGTGCCGATATAAACCTATGCCCCACCGGTATTCACCATGATTTTGCGCATTCTTCTTTTGGCCATCACGCTGCTGCTGAGCGGGTGCGATCTGGAAGCCCTTCTGGCCGACCCCAAAGCGGTTCAAAAAGAGGCTGACGGAAAGGCTATTGGCAGCGCCTGCCGCCATGGCCTGCGCAGCATCGAAGACTGCTACGCCATGAACGAAAAGGCCTCCAAATCCGCCATCTTTACCGGATGGAAGGATATGGACCAGTACATGCGCGAGAACAAAATTGACGGAGTGGAGCCCAAAGGCTTGAAGCCGATTCCCGCCACAGCGGTTGCTGCGGATGAAGAAGTGGTGGCCGATGCAGGCAAGTCCAAAAAGGACCACGAAGACCCCAAGGCCAAGCCTAAGACCAAGGCCAAGCCGGCCTCAGCGGCTGCAGCGACCGACGCCCACAGCGGTCACTAAGCGCAGTCACACAGACACCGAACCGTCGGCGGTCCATGTTCAGCCGCCAGGAGGCGGTTCGGCGCGTATTGCCATTCAATTGAGGCTGCCCTGACCAGGTGCTGGCCTGACACCCAATATGTCTATAGAATCTATTCAGTATTTATTCTAACGTGGCATAAGCCATTGATTTTCATAGAAATTCTAGAAATAGAATCTATTCATTTCCATGAAACCCCAAGTTCAGGCTGTCATCAATTTTCTGCAGTCAAATGGCGTTTGCACTTCATCGGACATCCAGACAGCTTTCAAAGTAAGCCAGCCCACTGCAGCAAGAATCATTTCCTCCCTGGGGGATGCAATTTTTACCTTCGGGGCAGCTCGTTCCACACGGTACGCACTGAGCCATACCATTGGACCGCTCGCAGCGCAGCAACCGATCTGGCTTGTTGATGCCGAGGGCATTCCCAAAAGGCTTGGCAACCTCACGTTCCTTTCCAGGTCACAGATCCATCTTGGGGCTGAAGGCGTGAACCTGATCTTTGACGCAACAACCAGGGCGCCTTTGCCCTGGGTGTTGTCCGGTCTACGCCCCCAAGGCTACCTCGGTCGCTTACTGGCACAAAGAATGTCCACGCTCGTCTCTTCGACCAACCCGGACGCATGGAGCGTTGAAGAGGTTCTGCTGGGTGCCTGTCAGACGCACGACGCACCCGGTGCGCTTTTTATTGGAGAGCCGACATCGTCCATGCCAGACGCCACGGCGAAAATATCGGCAACAGACCCCGGCCCCGACCTTGACCGACTGTCCATGGATGTGGCCAAAACGCTGCCCGCGGGTTCTTCGGCCGGAGGGGAGCAACCCAAGCTGTTGGCATTCAATGATGCTGGGGCTTCGTTTGTGGTGAAGTTTTCTGCTCCCCATGGCACGCCATTTGGAGACAGATGGACAGACCTGCTGGTGTGCGAGGCCATTAGTGCACAAACACTGAACGATTTCGGAATAGCTGCAGCGCCCAACGAAATTGTCCAGACCCAGTCAAGAACTTACCTGCTGAGCCGCAGATTTGATCGCATCGCGCCAGGTGGCCGCCGACATGTTATTTCCATTGGCGCTGCACACAGCGGCTTTTGCCAAGGGTCTTACATCCACTGGGCTTCGACTTGCGACGACCTGGTTCGCCAAAACCGCCTTTCCAGCGAAGATGCCGGGCGCATGCGTGACATCCTGATGTTTGGCCGTCTCATTGGCAACGCCGACATGCACTCAGGAAATGCCGGACTGTTTGTTAAGGGAAACAGCCTTCAGGAGATGCTGAAGGGCAATTTTTCACTGGCGCCGGTGTACGACATGTTGCCGATGCGCTGGAAGCCCGATGCCATGATGGGCCTGTTCGATTACGAGCCCTTTGAGGCCGATTACGCCATGGCCAGCAAAGACGTCCGCCGCATGGCCCAAACTTTTTGGACCACTGTCTCGTCCCACCCGCTCATCAGCAAGCCGCTCCAATCGGTAGCACGAGAGATGCGCACGCGAATGGGCGTGTGACCAAACGCCGTTTTCGCAGGTTAAGCCCCGGTGTAATCAAACACGGCCATGCTTTCCACGTGCGCCGTGTGCGGAAACATATTGACCACGCCGGCTGCGGTGCACTGGTAGCCTGCCTCCGCCACCAGCACACCGGCATCCCGCGCCAGCGTGGCCGGGTTGCAGCTCACGTACACAATGCGCCGCGGCGGTGACCACTGGGTCGCTTCACCTGCCTCGCCATTTGCCTGCCCTTGGTGTAAAGCCGCCAAGGCCTGAACCAGCGCAAAGGCGCCTTCACGTGGTGGATCGACCAGCCATTTGTCCGCCGCGCCGTCCGCACGCAACATGTCGGGCGTCATCTCAAACAGATTGCGCGCTACAAACCGGGTCGGAGCCAGAGCGGGCTGACTGTCCTGCGCGGCTTGGTTCGCCTGGTAGTTTTCACGCGAACGTGCCACCAGCGACTCGGCACCTTCTACGCCCAACACCTCGCGCGCCTGTCGCGCCAGAGCCAAAGTAAAGTTGCCCAAGCCGCAAAACCAGTCAATCACGCGCTCGTTCTTTTGCACCGCCAAGAGTCCCAGGGCCCGCGCCACCAGCACACGGTTGATGAACGGGTTAACCTGCGTGAAATCGGTCGGCTTGTAAGGCATGGTGATGCCAAACTCCGGCAAGCGGTAGGCCAGCGCCCCCGTCTCGTGGCCAGGCAATTCGTCCAGCCGTTTGATGGTGTCAGGGCCCTTGGCCTGCAACCACCATTGGACCCCGGCATGCACAGCCGCAAAGGCTTTCAGCTTTTGCAAGTCGCCTTGGCTCAGCGCTTCCATGTGGCGCAGCACCATGGCAATCACTTGCGCGCCCTGCCCGGCTGCAGGCACGTCGCCCACCGCCAGTTCAATCTGCGGAAGCGTTTGCACAGCGTCCATCGATGCAATCAATTCGCGCAAGGGCAGCAGCAAATCACTCACGCACACCGGCAACACATGGCATTCCTTCATGTCGGCCACAAAGTGGCTCTTGCGCTCATGAAAACCAATCAGCACCGCGCCCTTCTTGCGCACAAAACGCACCGAAAGGCGCGCGCGGTAGCGGTAACCCCAGGACGGCCCTTCAATCGGGCGCAGCATATTGCCCGCTTTGACCTTGCCGATGTGCCAGAGGTTGTCCTCCAGCACGCGCTGCTTTACGGCAACCTGCGCACCAATGTGCAAATGCTGCATCTTGCAGCCACCACAGGCACCTTCATGCAAACCAAAATGCGGGCAAGCCGGGCGCACGCGCTGGGATGATTCAATGTGAATTTCGCTTAGCGTGCCCTTGTCAAAGCTGCTTTTGCTGCGGTGAATTTTGGCGCTAACAGTCTCGAACGGCAGCGCACCATCAATAAACACCACCTTGCCATCGGGCCGGTGGGCAACACCCTGCGCTTCGAGGTCAAGCGATTTAACTTGCAACCAGCCTTCGGGCAGCGGATTTTCTGTAACGGGGGAAATGAGGGATTCAGACATCCCCCGATTGTCTCAGGCTTAGATCAGCGCATCCCGATCTACGCCTTTGCGGGCCAAATGGCGCTTGAGTTTGAAAAGCGCTTCGTTTTGCACCTGGCGAACCCGCTCCTTGGTCATGTCCAGGCGCTCACTGATGACTTCCAGCGTTTGCACATCACAGCCATACAGACCAAACCGGGACACAATAATTTCCCGTTCACGCGCGGTGAGCGTGCCCACCCAAACATTCAAAAGTTCATCCACTTCGTGGGCTTGCGTCTGGTTCTCTGGCCCTAAGGTCACCTCATCGACCAGCGAATCACCCAGGCTCTGCTCATCGCCTCGCGGGTCCAGGCTGGCATCGAGCGAACGTGGCGCCTCGGCCATCACCAACAAATCACCGACCTGATCCGCCTCCATGCCAAGCAAGGCGGCAATGTCTTCGTTGCGAATACCTTCGGGACGCTGGGCCACCAGCACGGCATCGTTTTCCAGCAATCGCCTGGCCCGCATCACGTGCTGCACTTCGCGAACAATGTTGACCGGCAAGCGTACGGCGCGGCCCTGGTACATCAGTGCCCGGTCCACCGCCTGCCGAATCCACCAGGTCGCATACGTCGAGAACCGGAATCCACGCTCCGGCTCAAACTTGTCAATGGCGTGCATGAGGCCGAGGTTGCCCTCTTCAATCAGATCGGCCAAGGGCACACCGCGCCCGGCATAGGCCTTGGCAATACTGATGACCAAACGCAGGTTGTGCTCCACCATGCTTTGCCGCGCGGCAAAGTCGCCAGCGCGGGCACGTTGCGCGGTGTCAAACTCTTCTTCAGCGGTAAACAGTCGAGAGCGCCGCACGCCACGCAGGTAAACCGAAAGCGCGTCGGCCGATTCGTCCCCCGCATGCAACTCCAGCAGATCGCGCTCTAACGCGCTACCCGATTCGCTGGGTACATCGTCCGACGCCAGCGGGGCGGTCTCAGACTCATTCAAGGGCGTGTCGCTGTCCTGAATGTCCTTTTTCATGGCTCAGACCATTACTTGGCGGGCAGGTATTTGAGCGGGTCCACCGGCTTGCCCTGGCGGCGCACTTCAAAGTGCAGTTTCACCCGGTCTGAGTCGGTGCTGCCCATTTCGGCAATCTTCTGACCTTTTTTCACTGCCTGGTCTTCCTTGACCAGCAAGGTTTGGTTATGGGCATAGGCCGACAAGTAGGTGTTGTTGTGCTTGAGGATGATCAGGTTGCCGTAACCACGCAAACCCGCTCCGGCATACACCACCTTGCCGTCGGCCGCTGCCAGCACCGGATCGCCAGCGCTACCGGAAATGTCCACGCCCTTGTTCTTTACGTCGTCAAATTCGGCAATCACCGCGCCCTTGCCCGGCCAAATCCATCCCACTTCGTCATCACCACCGGCAGCGGCGGCCGCGCTGGCGGCAGGTTTTGCGGCGGGTGTTGCCGGTGCAGAAGCAGCTTTGGCAGGTGTCGTATTCGATGTAACTGCTGTGCTAGACACTGCAGAGGGCGTGATGGGTGTCGACACAACCGACCCGCTACTTACCGGCTTCGTCACCACGCCTCCACCAGACTCCCCCGACGGCGGAACCACGCGCAGCACCTGACCGACCTCAATCCGGTTCGGGTTTTCCAGCGCATTCCAGCGCGCAATATCCTTGTGGCTCTGACCTGATTCCAGGCCAATGCGAATCAGGGTGTCACCGGGTTTGACCGCGTAGTAGCCTGGCTTACCTGCGTTTTCAATGCCGGGCGGGGGTTTGACTGCCGTAGCGGCAGAAGTGGCCGACGTGGCTGCAGCAGAAGATGCGGATGCGGAGACGGCTGGTGAGGATGTGCCGCGGTCTTCCACCGGTGCGTGGTTTACCGGCACTGCCGTGCAACCGCCCAACACCAACGCACTGAACACGCCCAAGCACAGCATTCCACGATTCAACAGTCCGGACATAAACACTTTCTTTCTAGTTCTAGGCGACGCCAGATTTTAGAGGGACAAAATGAACCGCCTCGAGCAGAGTCTGACGGATGCCTGTAGCCGTTTTGTCCAGCACCAGTAGCGCCTGGCTGCCACCTTTGGCCGATGGTGCCACCACCGGCGCCACCAGTCTCCCCCCAACAGCCAGTTGGTCTACCCAGGCCTGCGGCACCGCCTCGCCCCCAGCGGCGGCAATGATTGCGGCATAGGGTGCGCCCTTGGCGTACCCGACCATGCCATCGCCAAACAACAAATGCACATTGGGCAGGCGCATGGGGCGCAGGTTTTCCCGCGCTTTGTCATGCAAACCCCGCAAACGCTCAATGCTGTAAACCTCGCTCGCCACCAGACTCAATACCGCCGCCTGGTAACCGCAGCCGGTGCCAATTTCCAGCACCCGGCCCAGCTTGCCGCTGGCGCCATTGCGCAGCAACTCGATCATGCGCGACACCACGCCCGGCTTGGAAATCGTTTGCCCCAAGCCAATCGGCAAGCTCGTGTCTTCATAGGCTTGGTTCACCAACGCGCTGTCCACAAAACGATGGCGCTCAATGGTTGCCATGGCATGCAGCACGGCCGCGTCTTGGACACCTTGCTTTTGCAACAACTGCACCATGCGCATGCGGTGGGCGGACGAATCCATGCCCAAGCCTTGCGGGCGCGCGGCCAGCGGCACCGTCAGGGGTGCCGGGGTGGTCTGAACCACCTTGGGCGCGGCAGCGGCGGAATCCAGTCGGGCAGGAAATGAGGGCCTGGGCTTCATCGATTGGATCAGGAAGAAGCCTTCAGCCGAGATACCGTTTGCGTCCAGGAGCCCAGGTTGGCATGGTCCGTCAAATCAACCTGCAAGGGCGTGACCGACATATGGCCCGTCGCGGTGGCATGAAAGTCGGTGCCGTCCGCATCGTCCATGGCGTCTCCTGCTGCACCGATCCAGTACATGGTCTCGCCTCGTGGGTTGATCTGGGTAATGACTTTTTCAGCGGCATGCCGCCGGCCCAAACGGCACAGCTTGGTGGCACCAATCTTCTCGTAGGGCAGGTTAGGAATATTCACGTTAAGCAACCAGGGCTTGCCGTTGATGATTTGGCCTTGCTGCAGCCCAATCACCAGTTCGCGCGCCTTGCGAGCGGCACTTTCCAGATGCACCCAATCGCGATGCACCTGCGAGAAAGCGATAGCCGGCACCCCAAACAGGTAGCCTTCCATAGCGGCCCCCACGGTGCCGGAATAAATCGTGTCGTCACCCATGTTGGCGCCGTTGTTGATGCCTGACACCACCAAGTCGGGGCGGTAGTCCAGCAGTCCGGTCAGGGCAATGTGCACGCAGTCGGCGGGCGTACCGTTGACATAGCGAAAGCCATTGGGCGCACGGTGAACATACAGGGGCGAATGCAGCGTCAGGGCGTTGGACTTGGCGCTGTTGTTGACCTCCGGCGCAATCACCTCCACCTCGGCCACATCTTTCAAAGCCTCGTAGAGCGCCATGAGACCTGCGGCCTGAAAGCCATCGTCATTGGAAATAAGTATTTTCATAGGGTGCCGTTGTTCCGGGAGATTGTAGGTTGAAGCACTTTATGGGCCCGCACGGCCATCCCCGACATGGTGCGCAACAGAACACCCACAAAGCACCCGTTCATTCAAATAATTGAAACTTAGTCATCAATTAAAAGCAAATATTGGCAACGCAGAGGACCCTAAACTGCGCCCATGAACACAGCACATAACGCCAGCAATCGCTACAACACGACGTCGATCCTGCTGCACTGGATTCTTGGAATAGCGCTTATCGCTATCTTTTGCTTTGGTATTTATATGGCTGACCTGCCGTTTTCACCGACACGCCTCAAATTATTCAACTGGCACAAGTGGGCCGGCGTCACGATTTTGGCCCTGTCCGCGCTGCGCCTGGTGTGGCGGCTAACCCATCCTGCACCCGCACTCCCCGCAAAAATAGAAAACGCCATGCCCGCATGGCAATTGCTGGCGCACAAGGGAACGCACCTGGGTTTGTACGCCCTGTTCTTTGTGGTCCCGCTCATGGGCTGGGCTTATTCGTCGGCTGCCGGCTTTCCGGTCGTTTTGTTTGGACAGTTTCCGCTACCTGACCTGGTGGGTGCCGATAAGGCGTTGGCCGAAACCCTGAAGGCGCTTCACAAGGCCAGTGCCTTTGCCCTGGCGCTGCTGGTGGTGTTGCACGTTGCTGCAGCCCTGAAACACCACTTTATTGATCGCGACGGCCTGCTCAATCGCATGTCCTTGCGCGGCTAAACCTCACACCTTGGATTTCCCCATGAAACAACTTCGTACCCTCACCCTTTGCGCCACAGCTGTGGCTGCGCTGGCCGCCCCTGTAGGTGCCTTCGCCCAGCAAAAGCTGGTCGCGGCACAAAGCGACATCAGCTTTGTCACCAAGCAAATGGGCGTGCCCTTGGAGGGGCACTTCAAAAAGTTTGACGCCCAGATCAGTTTTGACACGGCCAAACCTGAAGCCTCAAAAATTGCCTTCAGCATTGACACCGGCAGCGCGTCCTTGGGTGCCCCGGAGTCCGATGCCGAATTGCCCAAAGCCGCCTGGTTTAACGTCGCCAAGTTCCCACAGGCCACCTTTCAGTCGGCTAGCGTCAAAGCGCTGGGTGCCGGCAAATTCCAGATCACCGGCAAGCTCACCATTAAGGGCAATGTCAAAGACATCGACGTACCCGTGGCGCTGACCCAGGCCAACGGTGTCACCACCGCCGTTGGCCAGTTCCCGATCAAACGCCTGACCTACAAGATTGGCGAAGGCGAATGGACCGACACCTCCATGGTGGCCGACGACGTTCTGGTCAAGTTCAAGCTCGCCATCAGCGGCATGGGCAAGCTGTAACACCCCCTTTTTTTCTCAACCTTTTTTCAACCCACCGGAGTATTTACGAATGAAAAAGTCCCTCTTGGCCCTGGCTGCCGCAGCCGCTCTGCTCTCCAGCGTTGCCCACGCTGAAAACGCCACTTACGCCTTCGACCCCTCGCACACCTACGTGACGTTTGAGATTAGCCACTTCGGCACCTCGACCAACCGCGGCCGTTTCGACAAGAAGGAAGGCACTGCGCAACTGGACAAAGCCGCCAAGACCGGCAAGGTGGACGTCACCATCGACACCACGTCCATCAACACCGGCTTCGAAGCCTTTAACAAGCACCTGCAAAGCGCAGACCTGTTTGACACCGCCAAGTTCCCCACCATCAAGTTCTCCGGCGACAAGTTCACTTTCAACGGTGACAAGGTCAGCCAAATCAGCGGTAACCTGACCCTGATGGGCAAGACCCAACCCGTGACCCTCAAGGCCAACCAGTTCAACTGCTACATGAACCCCATGGTTAAGCGTGAAGTGTGCGGCGGCGATTTTGAGACCACCATTGACCGCACCCAGTTCGGCATGAACTACGGCATCGACTGGGGCTTCCCCAAGGACGTGCGCCTGGTGATCCAGGTCGAAGCGATCAAGCAGTAAGCGAATACCATCCCTGCAAAAGCCCCGTGGCCATTTGGTCGCGGGGCTTTTTGTATTACGCCGAGTTAAACTGCGGTATGGCCACCAAGGGCGACCCCAATCCAATAATTTCGCTTTTTGCACAACTGTTCGGCGAAGCCGAAACGGTTGGCAAGGACCATGGCGACGCCGCCCCCAATGCACCGGAAGGCGCCCCCAACATAGACCGCGAACCCACGCTGCTGGAGCGCATGAAGCGCCAGAAGAAAAATGACGCGGTTCGAAAGCTCGAATTCAGCCGACTGCGCGCCATCATTCACGCCGACAAAGGCGATATGGCCCCCGTACCAACCACCGCAACCGGTCACAGCAACTTGTGGTCCGACCGTGCGGCGCCCCGCCCTACGAGACCCAGTTCGCTTGACCAGGTCAAGGGGGCCGATGTACAGCTCACCACCTGGTGGGGCAACACCACCTCTGCAGCCTCTACCGCACCCGCTGCACTGCGTACAGCGCACTCCGAGCTTTCTGACGCCGATTCATCGTTTGCTCGGCTGGATTCCGCTTCTGCCCCGGCTCCGCGTAAACCAATTACACGCACCTCGACAAACCCCATTGAAATCGGAATTCGCAGCGCGGCCTCCGACTTTGCGGGCGGTTTATTTGCCGAAGCGCAGACAACGCTTTCCAATCTGTTGGGGCAAGATTCGCTGCCTGAGAGTTCCGCTGAATTGCTCACCACCTGCCTGCTGGAGATCTATCGCGGCACCGGTCAGCACGAAGAGTTTGAGCTTTTGGCGTTGCAATATGCCGAGCGCTTTGGTCGCTCCCCCATCGAGTGGTTTGAAGTTTCGCGTGAAAGCGGCCCCGCTTTGGCAAATACGGCTATTGCCAACACCCGAAATTCCATTTGGTATTGCCCCGACCTGCTCGACGACCGGGCTCTGGCCCAATGCATTCGGGTCACTAGCGCCAATAATTTCAGCCAAGATGCATCCGGAAAAATGGTTTGCGCCATTGACTGGAGCGATTTGAAGAACATTGACCCGGAGATAGCAACCTCCTGGGCCAACCAAATCAATTCTTGGTCCAAGCGCCCTATCGAATTGCATTGGTCCGGCATTAATGAACTGCTTGATGCCACCGAACGGTGCAAATCCTCAGCCAGTACCAAACGCTATATGCAGTGGTGGCTGATCCACCTGGAACTACTGTGCCTTTTGCAGCAACCTGAACTGCACGAAGCAGTTGCGCTGGATTATTGTGTTGAGTTTGAGGTGTCAGCCCCCAGCATGCACAAGGTAGAGAGCCAAATTATTTTGCAGAACGCCCTCACCTTGCCCAATGTTCCGGTCGCAAGTTGGCCTCAATTGGCAAATGACAAGCACGGAGAGTTGGAGGAATATTCGGTCATAACGCTGGAAGGCAGCGTCTGCAGTGATCAAGATATTGGTGCGATATTGAACACAAAGCCCACCGGTGTTCCGCTTACGGTGCACTGCGCGCGTTTACTTCGTATTGACGACAACCGTGCCAATAAACTTATTCAATGGGCCAAGGAATGTCAGGGCAGACAATGCACCCTTCATTTCACGCACCTGCCGAAATTAGGCCATGCACTGTTTCACACGTTGGGCCTGCAGAAATACGCAACCCTCACCGCCGCACCCCGTTAAGCGCCATTGCGGCGCTACCAACGGGATGCACGGCGCATCAAGCCATTAAGCGGCAATCAGGAACTGTTCTTTGGGCTGGCCTTGGGCAACCAATGCGGCGAGCCACTTGGGCGTCAGACCACGACCGGTCCAGGTTTCGCCATTGGGGCCACGGTATTTGGCAGCCACAGCAGCAGTGGGCTTCTTGACCTTTGCCGGCTTGGCTGCAGCACCTGCCTTGGCCTTGCGACCGGGTTTTGCCTTCACTTTGGCAGACTGCAGATCTTTGACGGTGATGCCAAAGGCCGCCATCTTGGCGCGAATTTCGACGATAGTCGCCTCAAACTCTTTGGCACGAATCTCTTCGGCCTGCTTTTGCAGGTTGGCGATCTGGCTCTGCAAATCAATCAGCTTAGACATAATTTATTTTTTCCAACTAAGAAGTTAATGGGTTTTTTCCGTCTCAAACTATTGAGGCGAGTCAGAAATATATCACCAAATAGAATGCAGTGAACAAATTAATCCTATTTTCTTGTTTCTTCAAAGCGCTGCAGTGCAGTATTCAGGCTTCAATGCAATCAATTCGCCCTCGGATATTTCACGTATTTGTGATCTCTGTTGCCTGTCTTTTGTTGGGAATTGGCCCGCTTCATGCGGCGTCACTATCGGAAGGTCATGTACTTCAAAAGACATATACCGCGCTGGAGGCCAAACTACAAAGCAGTCCACTCAAACGACCTGCACTTATTGCTTCCACCGAGTCCGTTGATGCCGTTAGCGGTGATTTGCATGCTGTCATGGAGCAACCGCTGGAAGCCCTGAAGTCCATGGCGACCAACCCCAGACGCTGGTGCGAAGTAATTTTGTTGCTCAGCAACACCAAAGCGTGCCAAGTGGAGGGCGGCAGTTTGGAGCCCAAGCTTTCAGTTTTGGCCAGTAGCAGCAAGGGCCAAAGCACCGCAGGCGCTACAACCAGCCTATTTCAGTTGTCCGTTCCGACAGATACCCCCGAATACCTGAATGTGATGATGCTGGCGGATTCTGGCCCTATGGGCACCCGTCAGCTTCGGCTGCAATTGCGGGCTATTGCACTTACGCCTGCCCGCTCGTTCTTGCATCTTCACTATTCCTACAACACCAGTTGGATGGGCCGCATGGCGATGCAAACCTATTTGCAAACCCTGGGGCGAGGGAAAACCGGGTTCACGGCGGTGGATTCTGCAGAGTCCGCGTCAACCTTTATTGGCGGCGCGCGCGGGGTAATTGAGCGCAACACGATGCGCTATTTTCTGGGTCTGGAGTGCAGTCTTGCCACACATGGCCCCGAATCGGCAGCACGGTTTCAAGCAATGGCAAGTTGTTGGTACGACGAGGTTGAGAAATACCCGCAGCAACTGCATGAAATGGGCCGCAGCGATTACCTGGGCATGAAAGCCGCCGAATACAAGGCTAGCAAAGTCGAGCCGAAATAATCCGGCAAGACATTAGTAACTCCAAGTCGCGTTAACCGCCTGCCCCGTGGTGCTCAAACGAAGGTTGCGCTTGCCCCCTTGCTGGCTCTCGTACGTAATCGTGCCAATGGCGTAGCCCAACAAGCCGCCGGCCACCGTATCCGACAACCAGTGCTCGCGGTTCTGGATGCGGCCGATGGCGGTGGTGCCGGCCAAGGCGTAGAGCCAGGGGTTGTCGTATTGGCGGGCGAATGGCGTTGCCAGCGCAAAGGCAAGCGCCACGTGGTTGGAGCCAAAGCTGGACTGCGTCGCACCCGGGCCAAAGCTATTGAAACTGCCGCTGCCCAGTTCATCGGCCGGCCGTGCACGGCCTACGGCCCACTTGGTCACAAAATTGCCGCCCAGCGTATAGGCCGCCGCCGTGAGCGAGGTGCGGGCCGTTACCGCCGCATCTTCGCCCGCAATGCCGGTAAACAGCAAACCCGTACCCAGCGCCATGGCCACCGGAATGTTGCTGGCCAGCTTGCCAGCACGGTCCCAGTTTTCACCCTGGTGGTCGCGGGCCCACTGGTCTACCTCGTTGTCCAGCAAACTCGCTCCCAAAACGAACGCCCCGCCCCAGGCCCACGCCGAGCCCGGAACATTGGCAATGCCCTGCGTCACTCCGGTTGCCGAGTCCGCCGCATAGCCCCACAGGCCACCGGATGGCTCGGGCTCAACATAGGTGGTGTCAGCGCCTGAAACAATCTGCCTTGAGTTGGCATATGCCTTGGAAGACTGCTTCCAGGTCCGCCCATCCCGCTGGCGGGTAAAGTCAAACAGTGACACCGACCGGCTGAGCCGCGCGCCGCCGTCCCGGGTCAAGGGGTTCCACAGCACGTTGACCGCGCCGGGCGCCGACTTGGGCAACACCACATCCAGCGGCATGGTGATGTAAATGCCTTTGTCAAAGCTACCCTCGCCAAACTGCTCGGCCGACACATTGGTCTTTGTCGCCCAGGCGCCAATGGCCGTGCCATTGCGGAACACCCGCTTCACATCCACCGTGGCCCCGGTGTCACCCGCCAGATATTGCCCGGCGCTGAGCTTGACCTGCACGTCGTTCCAGCCAGAATCCCAATACAGGCTTGCGTGCCCGGTGTTCACCGCATAGTCGCGAAAACTCAGGTTCTGGGCAAAGGCCCGCTGGCGCACGTGGTTGACGTCGACGCCAAACGCCACGCGGCTCTTCCAGGGGCGGTACAGCCACTCGCCGCCCACGCCGCCATACATGTCTTCCAGCATGCCGCCATAAACACTTGCGTAATGCCCGCCGCCTAAATCTTCCACGTGGGTCATTTGCAAATTCGGCAGCGTCAGGCGCGAGGTGGTCACGTATTCGCGCGCATAGGTGCGTACGCGCGGCAAGTTGCTCGGCGCGTCGTACTTAAAGCCCGCATAGTTGTCCAACAAGCGCAGGTTGGCGCCGCCACTCAGCCAAGTGCTGGGGCCAAAGCGCTTTTCAAACTTGGCCTGCAAACCCACTTCGTACAACAAGAAGCCATCCGGCCCGCCCAAAATCTGAGAGTAACTGGGCCCCCACTCCGAGTGCAGCGACGTATCCAACGGCCTCTTCAACGCGGGAGCCTCTGCAGCAGACCCGGCCAATGCAGGAGCCGGCAACATCTCAATGGCCGGGAGTTTGAGCGATGGCGCCTGAGCCTGCGTGCGTTGTGCCACCCACTCTGCGCGGTCCACTGTGTGGCTGGACATGCCCACACCGTAGTCGCTGAGCTGCAACACAAAGCGCCTTGTCGAAGGCGGCATTAGCGAATGCAGCACCGTAATTGCCCGCTCAACGCGCTCGGACATAAACACAGCCTGGTCGGTTTCGGCCCGCACCGTCAGCACGCTACCGTAAAGGTCGAGAGAGTTAACCCGCCAGCCGGTTGCAATGCTCAACCCGTCCGAAACCTTCGCCCAGCCTTCTGGCGCTATCTCTGGCGCGTGTATGGACAGGGGTTGCAGCGTTGACGCAGGCGGCAGAGCTTGCACGGCGGGCAATTTGGGGTCCAGCACCTTGGGCGCATCGAGCTTGTCAAGCGCCTCATGCAAAGTGACGCCAAACGCCAGCCGGTTGCCGCGCTCCCAACCAGCACTAAAGTCCACATAGGGTGAGTAGCGGTAGGCTGCGCCCCAATTCAACGGGCTTTTGGCGTCGACATTGCTGTCAAAGGGCTCAGTGCCGTAGTCGTTGCCGTCCAGCTCGGCCTTCAAAATCAAACCATCCACCGGCGTTTGCCACTGCACGCCGCCAAACAGGGCTGCATCCCCCCGGAACATGCCGCCGGAGTTAATGGTGCCGCCCTGCCCCACTTCTGCCACACCCCGAGTCTTGTAGGCATCGCCCAAGAAACCCAGCGGCGCTTTGACGTTGCCCCTTGCGCCCATATAACCCCAGCCCAAGCCCAGGCTCGCATCCCAAGCACCCCAGCGCTTGTTGGCGACTAGGTACTCGCCGGAAAAAAGGCCGGTGCCCCCAAGGTCCCGCATGCCCAGCGCCACCTGCGGCGTCCAGGCGCTTTCTTCCAGCAGGCGCAACTTCACGTCAATCGACTTGTCTTTGTAAGTCTGGTCTCCTGCAATTGAAGGACCATACAACGCCGTTTGAACATCGGTGTAGCGAAACCCCACCTCAAACCAGTCCAGCGGCTGCAACATTACGTTCCAGCGCACATAAGGCCAAACGGCAGAAATCGAACTACGGATTTCGCCTGCCGCTTCCATACGCGCTGTGGGCGTCTGCAGCAGCCCAATTTCACCCCAGTCACTGGCAGTTAGAGCCAGGTTGCGACCAGGTGCGGAAACTGGGGCTTTAGCTCCGGCTTCCAGCGTGCGCACGGTTAAACCACCCTTGCCTTTGCCCTCGGCAAACAAAACCTCGGCTGGCAACTGCGTGGCCAAAAAGCGAATCAAATTGCTGGACGTAGCCGCCGACACCTTTGCGTTACGGTTTGGTGCCCAAACCCAGGCACCGGGCGCAATTTCATCCTCAGCCTGTTCATTCCAGGCCTGCACCCCGAAATCGGCAACCCGGCCATCCGGCTGCGCCACCCAAACCCGGTCTACCGACTCAGGCGATAACGAATGCATGGCTGAGGGCGCACATGCGCTCACATAGTCACGCGCATGGGCTCCAGGTCGGTGGGCAACCTGGCACAAAAGACCATCAGAGCCCACCACCGCAATTTGGCTGGGCCGCGCCAGCAAACGCACCGATTGCCCGTTGGCCAAGACTGGATCATGCTGAATAGCGGCCTGCATCCAGCGCGCATCGTGGTGCGCCAGCGGCAGCCGCCCTGTCACCGGCAAGCTTTGAACCCACTGCGCCACAGCGCCTTGCGCAGGCAAACCCTGCACCACCGCCGCACGCAAGCGCTCTTGTGCAGCGCGCTCGGCTTCCACACGCCAGTGCAAAGCAGTCAAGTCGGCATCGGGGGCCGCGTTGCGCAGCAGCCAGTCGCTCAGACGCTCGCCCGGCACAACGTTGCTTCCGCCAACCGTCTGAACTGCGCTTTGCGCCATGGCAGGCCAAGCCACCAAGGCGCACGACAACGCCAATAAAGACGAAATTGCAAGGCGCGTTGCCTTACCGGTGCGGACACATTTCATGGTTCTTCTTCCAGCACCGGCCACCGCTGCAACTTCAAACAAAAATCAGGTGCCAGGCACTGCTCGGAATACACAATGGTGTCCACACCCCGGTGGCGCCCCCAGGCAAACCACGCAGCGGGCAAGGCGTTGCCCGGCTGACCGGCCAATGGCTCGGCAGACTCCCGAAACCAGCGATAGGTTTGGGCTTTTTCTTGGGGCAGCGAGGCCAGCAATTCGGTCGCGGGCAAGCCTGGCAAGGCCTCCACGCGCATGGCCTCCAATACGCCATAGCGATAGCCCGGCATGACGTCCCGTCTGCGCTCATAGCGTGCGGGCTGCGTACCCAGTTCAGTCCAATTGGGTGGCACAGGGCTTAAACCAACCGACTGCCAGTCGTGCAACGCCCCGGTAACCCCCACCACGCGCCCGTTCTGTAGGCGCAGTGCCTCCTGGTTTCCGGAGTACCAAACTTCAACTTCGCCGGCAGGGTGCGGGTCCACATAGCCCAACACCAGCAGGCCCGGCGGGTAGCTCCCCACCTGCACACGCAAGTAACCAAAGCGAAGGTCCGGTTTGTCGGGAATAGTGGCCTGCCCGCCATCGGTCGCAATCAGCGTCTTCAAAGAGTCATACGCCGGCGAATAGGAGTTGTTCGCGCAACCTATCAGAGTCACCACACAAAGCAACGCGCCACAAGAACGAACTAAGGCCAAAAGCATCGCCTGAATAAATGTGAATCCACCAAAAAGAACGGCGCCCGAAGGCGCCGCTCTCAAGAGGCAAAAACTTAGTTGGTACCAGTTGTGCCGGTGGTCTTGGTGCTGTTACCAACCACCACAATCACTGCGCTACCAACCAAAGCTGCAGTTGCTGCAGACATGCCAGCCACCGTAGCGCCAGAAGCGCCAGCAGCGCCAGCAGCAGGTGCTTGTGCGAATACAGGTTGCGCCAGCAGAGCAGCGGCAGCGACGAAGGACAATGTAATAGCTTTAACGGACATGAAAAACTCCCGGTTGTTGAAAAGACACGCCGCAAGAATACCAGAAAAACACAGTTTTGACCGCAGTGCAACATTGTTGGGTGCAATGCTGCACGAATGCAACAAAATCAGTTGAACATGGTGCCCTTCTGCCCTTCACTCTCAGCCTAAGCCCTTAGATTCATCGCAGTAGCAGAACTCATTGAACGAGAACGCAATTCTTTTGGGAGCTAATTACAACTGAGCCAATTAGTT